>ENA-UPTF01000889-UPTF01000889.1-marine-metagenome-genome-assembly--contig:-NODE-889-length-19976-cov-8.766822_pt1 | contig 19976 bp, 26 predicted proteins | sample MGYA00238166_ERZ767019 | MGnify/ENA primary metagenome ERZ767019 (study PRJEB28930, sample SAMN06266391) | marine metagenome | isolation source: Sea water from 250 m depth | place: Atlantic Ocean | study... | reverse complement strand
AAACGCCACTATCGTACCCCGGCTCACTTTAAGAAGTTGCTTTCCTGTTGCGTTCGGATTCGAGTAAGTCCGATACACATCATATGTTATTAGAGAAGATACGGCAATTAATTCAGCAGATCCTGCTGAAGTCACAGCCATAAACAACATTACTAAAACCATAATTGCACCTACTTCACCCATCAAAACTGATGCTGCTGCAGGTACTGTAAGTCCGAGCTGCACCTGCTCTGGCGTTAGCTGCACATCCAGCGCGACCGCAGTAAGCCCCATAGTAGTTGCTAGTGTAAATGGAATTGAAAACCAACACATTCCACCAAGTAAGAAACCTTTTACTGTTGCACTTGGTTGTGCTGCAATTGCTCTCTGCCAATATGCTTGGTCTACAAAGACTGTACCAAAGTTACCGACAATATTGATTACTCCAAATATCAAACCTCCCGCAGATGCCATTGTTAGATATGCACCCATAGCATTACCATATGTACTTGGGTCACCTTCAACTACTCCTCCTTCAGAGAAAGTTGGGCTCATAACTGGACTCAAATCAGCTGCAGCTACCAGCTTATCATACATACCCTCAACTCCACCTGTGATTGGGCTGATGAAGAATACCATAGCTACGAATGAAAGAATTACGATGAATATAATGACAGTATGCATGTAGTCTGCCACAAATGTTGCTTTAAGACCTCCTACCAGCGTGTAAATCATAACTCCTATTGGAATCATAAATGCTGCAAGTGAGATATCCATGCCTGTTAGACCGTTTACAACTGCTGCACCTCCTAAAAGGAGCATTCCAGTTACAATCATGTTACAAGTTAATGCAAAACCTAAGAAAATTTTGTGAGTACCAGCACCAAATCGTGCTCTGATGATTTCTAAGAATGTGTGAGCGTTTGGAGCCTTTCGTTTTAGCTCAATTGCCAAAATACCGAATAAAAGAACCTGAATTGTTGCACCTGCTGCATACCAAAATGGACCACTTACGCCATAAAGATATGCTACTGTAGAAGATTGAAGCAGTGTTGCAGCCCATGTCCAGGCAGATACAATTGCTGCTGCAGTTAATCCTGTCTTGATAACTCTACCGGCAGTGTTAAAGAACTCTGAGTTTTGTACATGACCAAGATATTTTTCTTCAATTTTAATTTCAGCTGAAATAATACCTGCAAATACCATTCCAAGACCTACGACAATAAACCAGCCGACAGATTCGTCTAGAACTTCACCTAGCACAAACTCACCTTCGATAACTCCAGCGGCTTCTGCAGATGGTGTTGCTAGAAATATGCTAGATCCTACTGCAAATGCTAAAAGTACTACTAACCAGCTAATTTTCAACAAAACATCTGTTAAATTATAGTAAATAAAGCTGTTGATTTTTTGGACAAAAAAAAATCTTATATACCACTTTTCTGTGCCTAATTTTAAACCTAAATAGTTATGCACTATAAATTTCACCAGTTAGCACTATGAAAAAAACTTGTTTTCCCTTAAATATAATTAAAAAATAATCACGATAGTGGTCTCAGTAATACCAGCTAATTTTCAACGATTCGTAGGTAAAGCTGAGACCCATTCTATAATATTAGAATAACTTAAAAGGATTTTAGGCACCAAATATACCTAATCAGTTTTTAAAATGGTCTGATTTTATGTAATTTATGGAATATGAAGATGAGGATTTGAAAATTCTTGAACTCATAAATCGTGGTGTAAAGACATTTCGTGACATAAAAAATATTCTAAAAATTAAGAATGAAGAGTTAGAAAAAACGCTTGGTATCTTAGACCAAAGCAAAATGATTACAACAACAACTAAAACAGGACTACTTGGGCAAAAAAAGATAGTCCTAGAACTCACTGAGGATGGCACTAAAAAAATCGATGAATATGTAAAAATGCTAACTTCTGAATGGAACAAAATGATTGATCTTGCGATCGCTGGTGAAAGGGAAACACTTGATCAAAAGATTGTTGACCATCCTCAATTAGTTAATGTGATGGTGTTTTTTGGAGTGACAGATTTGCCTACTCTAAGTAGATTAAATCTCAGATTTCTATTAGAGGGAAAACATCTCTGCTACAAATGCAAGAAAGAACTTGGAAGGTTCTCACAGAAATTCTCAGTTTCTGATGTTAGAAAGTTCAATTTTAAACTCCCTAGAGGAATGACCACTAGGGATGACCTATGTGCTGATTGTTTTAACAAACTGCCACCTGCTCCGATGAGTTAACTAGTCAGATCGTGCTCTGCGTTTTTTAATGATTTTAAACGCAATTCGTACTATAAGTAATGATGCAACGATTATTATAGAAATTGTCCAGATGTCTGATATTTCTTTATCCTCTTGCTCTGCCTCATCTAGTGGTTTTGAATCAAATTGTGTACCAGGAGAAAATGGGTCTTTGTCTAAATCAGCAGCATCGACAAATAGCATATTTGGTAAAAGGGTTAGCCCAAAAAGAACAATTATGATATAGGATAGTTTCAAACGATATTTTGATTAAATTGATTAATTTAACGGTTTGTTAGATTAGTCAAAAAACCCTGTTGCAGCAAGGTACAGCCCAATTGCACTGAATAATACTACAATAAATCCCATAACTTGTTTGTCATTGAACCTAGTTATATCTGGCATATCTAACGACTTATGCTTTCATTTTTTAAGGTTATTATTTTGGATGTGAACAAAGTTCTGCTAAAACTCCTTCCAATGATTTTGGATGGATAAATGTAACCTTGGTTCCAGCTGAACCAGGTCTTACTTTACCTAAAAATTGAACACCACAACCTTCCATTCTTTCAACCTCACCATCAATGTCATCTGTTTCTAATGCCATGTGATGTAAACCTGGTCCCTTCTTATCCAAAAATTTCTTAATTGGACTATCATCTTTTGTAGGCTGCATTAACTCAATTCTCCCATTTTCCATAGGGATGATTGCAACTTTAACACCTTCGGATTCAACTGTCTCAAATTCAATTTCGTCTATACCAAGTGCCTTTTGATACACTTTGGCAGATGCTTCTACATCATTTACTGCAATTGCAATATGGTCAATTTTCATTAGAAAATCTCCTTTGGTCTATACTCACCAAATATCTCACGGAATGTATTACTGATTTCACCAGTTGTTGCATGTGCCTTAACAGCATTAAGTATGTATGGCATCAGATTCTCATCTGACTCTGCTATTGACTGCATTTTTGATAGGGCTCTAGTAGTCTTCTTGTTATCGCGTGACTTACGTAGAGCCTTAATTGCCTTCTCCTGCTTTCTGCCTAAAGAGTCATCTATCCTCAAAAGATTTTGTTTAGATTCTACTTCATCAGAAAATTTATTCACACCGACAAGAATCCTTGAATCATCATCAACTTCTTTTTTTAATCTGTATGCATTTTGTCTAATTTCTGCTTGGAAAAATCCTTTTTCAATAGCCTTTAACGCACCGCCCATCTTGTCAATCTTTTTGAGATACTTCCATGTTTGTTCTTCTATCTCATCACATAATTCCTCCAAGTAATACGAACCAGCCATTGGATCAACTGTTTTTGTTATGCCACTTTCATACCCTACAATTTGCTGAGTTCTCAAGGCAATCTTTGCTGACTCTTGTGTTGGAAGTGCTAATGCCTCATCTCTTGAATTTGTATGAAGTGATTGTGTACCACCTAATACAGCTGCCATTGATTGGATTGCAACACGGACAATGTTATTGTCAGGCTGTTGTGCGGTAAGTGATTCGCCACTAGTCTGTGTGTGGAATTTTAATTGTAATGATTTAGGGTTTTTTGCATGAAACCTTTCTTTGAGAATTTTTGCGTAAATCTTCCTTGCAACTCTAAATTTGGCTACTTCTTCAAAGAATTCAATTGTACAACAAAAGAAAAATGATAGTCTTGGTGCAAAATCATCAATTTTCAATCCACGGTCAAGACATGTTTGTATATACTCAATTGCATTTGCTAATGTGAAGGCAATTTCTTGTACCGCAGTTGAACCTGCTTCTCTAATATGATATCCAGAAATTGACACAGGGTACCATTGTGGCACCTCAGTTGCACAGTATCCAATCATATCACCAATTAGTCTCATTGATGGTTCTGGTGGATAGATGTACGTATTTCTTGCAACATATTCCTTGAGAATATCGTTTTGTGTTGTTCCTCTAAGCTGTTTACTTGAGAATCCTTGTGATTGGCCAACAGCAATGTAATAAGCCAAAAGTGTTGATGCAGTAGAGTTGATTGTCATGGATGTAGAAACCTTACCCAATTCAATTCCATTGAAAACTGTCTGCATATCCTTCAATGATGATATTGAGACTCCTACTTTTCCAACCTCGCCTTCTGCTTGCACTGAATCTGGATCATGCCCAATCTGTGTTGGTAAATCAAATGCCATGGAAATTCCAGTTTGGCCCTTTTCTAACATGAACTTGTATCTTGCGTTACTTTGTTTGGCATCGCCAAATCCTGCATATTGACGCATAGTCCAAAATCTGTCACGATACATTCCAGCGTGGATACCCCTAGTAAATGGAAATTTTCCAGGCTCGCCTTTACTTGATTTTGATGGTTTTTTGTAAAACTGTTTTACGGGAATATTAGAATCAGTTACAATTTTCTTTTCTGTTTTTTGTTTTTTTGCTACCATGATTTATCACTTCAAGACGCTCTTCGTAAGTTTGTCTGCAGCCTCAAATGGATCCATTTTTTTATCCTGAACCTTCTTGAGATAAGTTGAAAATGACTTACTGCTTGCAAGCATTGTTGAGATTTCTTGTGAAACGTTATTTAAAACAATGTCATGAAGTTCTGATTCTAATTGTTTTTTGACTAAATCTTTTTTAGATTTTCTTTTGTATGACATCATCTCTTTTAGTACTTTAGCAAGTTCTTTGATTCCTTTATTCTTTTTAGCAGATGTTTTGAGAATTGTAGGTTGGTCTTGAGAGTTTCCAATAAAATCTTGTAATGCCTGAAATAGTTGAGATGCACCATCTAAGTCACTTTTGTTAACTAGGTAGACATCACCAATTTCTGTAATTCCTGCCTTAATTGTCTGAATACTATCTCCAGTATGAGGATTAAACGTAACTACTGTTATATCAGCAATTTTGGATATTTCAATTTCTGTTTGTCCTGCTCCAACACTCTCAATAATAATTGGATTGAATCCTGAATATTCCAAAATTCTAATACTATTTCTTACTGAATGGGCAATTGCACCGGTTGCTCCTCTTGATGCAATACTTCGTATGTATGTTCCAGAATCTGTAGATTCTGTCATCCTTACTCTGTCACCAAGAATTGCTCCACCTGTTACATGACTTGTAGGGTCTACTGCAAGAACTGCTGGTTTTAATTTCAATTTTCTCAACTCTAATGATAATTTGTTTATCAGTGAGGATTTGCCGGCTCCTGCGGGACCTGTGATTCCAATTATCATTGATTTGCCTGAATTTTTGTATATTTTTTTTATTAATTTTCGTGCCTCTTTTGGGTCGTTTTCAACTATTGATATTGCCTTTGCGATTGCCCCACGTTTTGCTTTTTTGAGGTCAGAAGTGATATCCATACAAAAATCATGTGGTTTGCTTTAATAAAACGTATTATTTCTTTTATTCATCTATAGACATGAAAGAAAAAAAAGATAAAAAAAGTGAAGAGCATTTTGCTAATGATGACCCAACTGAATTTCCACATGACGATATGGAAAATATGGCAAAACGGGCGATGAAAAAATTCAAATCTCTAAATTCCTAATATTACAAAGCTCAGACTAATTTCGAGAAAGATTTTAAAACAAACCAACAAAGTAAGCATATGAAACAGCAAACACAAACACGTCGAATCAAAATACTAGTTGCAAAACTTGGTCTTGATGGACATGATAGAGGTGCGCTCGTATTGTGTAGAGCATTTCGTGATGCTGGAATGGAAGTGATTTATTCTGGCTTGTTTGCCACACCTGACAGAATTGCACAGATTGTTGAGGATGAAGATGTTGATGCTGTTGCTCTAAGCCTTCTAAATGGTGCACATGGTACACTTTTTCCAAGAGTTGCACAGAAATTGAAAAAACGAAAAATAAAGGATGTACTTGTTGTGGGTGGAGGAGTAATACCTGAAGAAGATAAAAAGGCATTAGAGAAGTCAGGTGTTACTGGTAATTTTGGACCAGGTACGTCGCTAGAATTGATAATAGATCATATAACAAAAGGCGTTTCTAAATTAAGAAAATTATAATTATTCTGTAGAATCAGGCCACATCATTTTTCTCATCTGTTTTCCAACAGTTTCGATTTGATGACCGTCTAGTTCTTTCATATATTTATCAAATGCGGATTTACCTTCTGATTGATAATTTTTTATCCATTCATCGTTGAACGTACCATCTTGAATCATTGTTAGAACTTTCTTCATTCTTTCTTTTGTATCAGATGTCATTACCATTGGACCTCTTGTTAGTCCACCATATCTTGCAGTTTCTGAAACACGTCTCCACATTCCATTAATACCATATCTTTGGATCATGTCTACAATTAGTTTTAGTTCGTGTAAAACCTCAAAGTATGCAATTTCTGGTTGATATCCAGCCTCCACCAGAGTCTCAAATGCATTTACTACCATAGATGCGGAACCACCACACAGGTCTGCTTGTTCTCCAAACCAGTCTGTCTCAACTTCTTCTTTGAAAGTTGTTTGAATTAACCCAGCACGTGCACTCCCAATTGCTTTTGCAATTCCAAGTGTTCTGTCCCATGCTTTTCCTGTCTTATCTTGTTCTACAGCTACAATTGATGGGGTTCCAAAATTTTGTAAGTACGTCTCACGTACCTTAGAGCCTGGGCCCTTTGGTGCTACCATGATTAAATCAACGTTTTCTGGTGCATCAATCCATTTCCAATAAATTGCTGCTGCATGTGAAAATGATAATGCGTTTCCTTCTGAAAGATTTGGTGCAATCTCTTCTTTGTACACCATTGCTTGAACCATGTCAGGAATTAAAATGTGAATAATATCTGCCTTTTTTGTAGCCTCAGATACTGACAAAACTTCATGACCGTCGTTTTTTGCTTTTTGCCAACTTGAGCCACCCTCTTTTAGACCAACAATAACATTAAGACCTGAATCTTTCATGTTGTTTGCCTGTGCGTCTCCTTGTATTCCATAACCTATGACTGCAATTATTTGATCTTTTATTGGATCAAGTGAAATATCTTCATCTTTCCAAGTTTGTGCCATGATCTAATTCAAAGAATTGCAAATATAATCTATGAGATATATGTTATAGTATGATAACTGAAAATCCAAAATTTTTGAAAATTCTTGTAATATTTGCTTTTGCGGTAATAATTCCTGTGAGTATTATTGGAATTAATTTTTATGAGAAGAATGTCACAAACCCACGAATCTGGGAAGATTGGACATGTGAAGAAATTGAGAAATTCGCTTTAGAAAATAAGGATGATACGTTAAATGATTTCCAAAAAACTAAGTTTCATCATGACCTTTCAGAATGTTTGGGTAATTAACTAAATATCTATAATTTTTTTACAATTAACACATTGAACTTTGGTTTTGTTGGATTCAAGGCGAATGAATTTTTTAGAACCACATTTAGTACAAACAGGACAAGAACGTGCTGGATTCATTGGATCTTTCCACTTCCTATTATTCTAATTGACTGAGATTCTGGTTTTAATAACACACATACATCATGAGGTAAAACAACAATAGGTTTATCGAGTTTTAGTTTCAAAGGTGAAATTGACAAAAATTTTCCAGCCTTGATCTGCATTCCAATACTAACTAGACACATTTCATTTTCAGAAATTGTATTTTTATAAAACTGATTCTGCTGAAAATCCAATAATAATTCATTAGTGATTTCTATCGAATCATCTGTAGTTAAAATATCCCCACGTGAAATATCATCTGGTTTTATGTTCTTTAATGATAGCCCAACACGTGCTGGTGATACTGCCTCTTTTACATCATCATCATGCATTTGTATTGATTTCACCATGGCTTCTACCTTTGATGGAAAGTGAATAAGCTTGTCATATTGATTTATTTTCCCAGATATCAATTTTCCAAGAACCACTGTTCCGACTCCTTTTACATCAAAACAATGATCTATTACAATACATGATTTACCATCTTTCTGTATAACTGGAAATTTTGAGATTTCTTCTTTGATGTTTGATGAATCAACTTTCTTGTATTGCTCTAATACAGTTCCCTTGATCATTGTGTTTAGTCTTGCTTCATCAACATCATATGAATGACTTAATATTCCATCTTTTTTTCCTAGTGAGTCAAGTGCAATAATTTGCTCTCCTGTAAATTTATCTAATGATGCAACATAAAATATCACATATTCAGATAAGTAAATTGATTGAAACAATGGTTGAATTTTTTCTGGAAATCCGTTAGGGGTTACCCATGTTCTGATAATGTCAGATTCTTTTCTATCATATAATGTAAGATCAGTTGATGTTCCTTTTTTTCCAAAGTCATTAGCAATAGATTGCTCTCCGAGAATGGTAAAATTTACAGACTTCATATCAGAATCTATTTTTGACTGGATTGTTTTTTTGTTGCACTAATCAATGAAACAACGTCACGATCTCTTAACTGATAATGTGTTGGTAATCTAAGATTATAACGCAGATCCTTTCCATACAAAAGCCCCTTTGCTAGGTCGGTATGAATTTCATTTGCCAAGTCTTTGATTGTGGCACCCTCTTTTACCAGAATCAAGTCTGGTAAAATTCTACCTTTCTTATCAGAAAGTGTGTCTTCATTGGCAACAGGGTATACAGAATTCATTTTTAATAATTTGAATACGGTTACATTAATGGCAAATTGAACTCCAGTTCGCATATATTCACCCATGATGTCTTTTTTGATAAAATCTAATGCACTTTTTTGCTTCTTGTTTAATTTTTCTAAGTTAACAATATCAAACTGTTCAGAACCTGGAGAATATTTGATTAACTGCTGTTGTTCCGCCCGTCTAAGTGTTAGCTCACTATCAGCACTTGCTGGAACAGTAATTACCTCATTATATCGCTCACGAAGACGGTTGAAATTTTTGTCAGCACCTGGAACATCAATCTTATTTGCAACAATTAAAGTTGGCTTGGAGATTTTTCGGAGTATTTTTGCAAGCTGTTTTGTATCTTGTGAATCATAATCATCAAATTTCTTTTCTTCTAATTCAGATATTTTTAGTGCTTTAATGACATGATTTTTCTTAACTCCAATTCCCATATAGAGATCAGTTAATGCATCAACAAGTTCAGTCCCAGAATTAATGTTTTTTGAAACTTTGTCTCTGTTACCTTCTAGGATTTTTTGATACCACATTATCAATTCTTCCTCAATATCTGCAAAATCAGAAACTGGATCACCAGTACCAACCTCAGAAATTTTTCCGGATGCGTCGATACTGCCAGAGCAATCCACTACGTGTAATAATGCATCAGATTGTGCTGCAATAGAAAGAAACTGATTGCCTAAGCCTTTTCCTTTCCATGCATCCTTTATCAGTCCAGGAAGATCAATTAATTCAACTGGAACGTACCTCCAACCATCCATACATTTAGAATTGTTTGGTTCGTCTTGGACATTAAACTCCATGTGCACACACAATGTAATTGCGTTAGCTATAGACGATTCAGGTGTTTTAGTCGTAAATGGATATGTAGAAATCTCAGAAGATGAAAGAGTTGCAGAATTAAAAAAAGTAGTTTTTCCAGTATTGGTTTTTCCTATTATTCCAATCCTAATAACCATGAATGCATTCTATTGATATGTTATTTATCTCTGACTTGTAGTTGAAAGTAATTACTATGATTCATCTTCCAGTTTTTTACAACTATTTTCAATTTCTTTGATATGCCATTTAATCTCATCCATTTCTTCAGATGAAATTTTATCATTCCATTTTTCAAGCACAGTTTTTGATATTTCAGAGCAATTGTAAAGTAATGCCCAGTATGGATGATGCTCAGCAGTAGTGTATGCTAACTCTGATACGTCATTAAGACCAGTTTTAGCCCTAAATATGGAGTCAATCTTTTCACCAAAAATTTTTACAAATTCATGATCCAGATCTTCTTCAACCTTAATCATAACTTCCTGCTTCTCATATTTCTGTACAAGTGCAAGTAATTCCTCAAAAAATAATCTAAATGTGGTCATATCATATCAATCGTTGATGTTCTGCTAACATGCATCTATTATATACAACATCAATTCCTGAATTCATTGCTAAATTTTCTGCTTCAATATTATGAATTCCTTCTTGAAGCCACATAACTTTAGGTTTTTTCTTAATTACTCCATTAATTATAGTAGATACATCTTCAGATGGTCTGAATACATCTACAATATCCACATCATGTGGAACATCAGTAATTTCAGTGTAACATTTTTTTTCAAGAATTTCATGAGTTGTGGGGTTAACAGGAGTTACATCATATCCATTTTGAAGTAAATATTTTGGAACAAAATGGGCAGCCTTTTCTTCATATTTTGACATTCCAATGACAGCAACTTTTTTCATTCTAAGAATCTGTGTGATCTCTTCATCAGAATGTGAATCAGTATTCATACAAAATCAAAATGAGCATTTTTATAATTATAGTTATTGTTCGTGCTGATGCTGCGCAGTTTTATGGCAATCACAATCACATAGCTCAGTTGTATGGTTATTCTGACAATCAATGCATTCGTAATGTTTACGCTTCTCGCAATTAGCACATATCATAATTTATTACATATGAACAGTTTGAAAAGCTTTTTGCCCTAAACAACCGTTGATTGTTAATTCTAATGTTTTTTATTACCAAATTTTGATGATAAATTGTGGAAATTTCTGTTGGGCACACCCCTGATTCAGATGATGCATTCATGTTTTATGCTATGCTTACTGGTAAGATAAAATCTGATGATTTTACTGTTAACCATGTAATAGGTGATATTGAGGACCTAAATTCTAGAGCAAAAAACCCTGAACTTGATGTCACGGCAGTTTCAGTTCATGCATGCGCATACATTCCTGATTACACAATTCTACGTAGCGGGGGAAGTTTTGGAATAGGATATGGCCCAATTGTGACTGCAACAAAGCAAATGTCAATAGATGAAATAAAAAAATCCAAAATTGCAATACCGGGAAAAATGACATCGGCATTTTTACTATTACAATTAATGATTGGAAAGTTTGATTATGTTGAGATGAATTTTAGTGAAATACCAAATGCTGTTAAAACCGGTCAGGTTGATGTTGGGTTGGTTATTCATGAAACTCAGTTATCATTTGAACAGGAAGGAATTATGAAAATACTTGATGTTGGTGAATGGTGGGACAAAGAAACTAATGGCCTGCCTGTTCCATTGGGAATTAATGTCATGAGTAATAAATTTGGCAATGATATCATCAAAAAATTTGACACATATCTGAAAAACTCAATTGAATTTGCACTGGAACATGACAAAGATGCATTAGAATATGCAATGCAGTATAGTAGAGGAAAATCGGAAGAATTAATAGAAAAATTTGTCAAAATGTACGTAAATCCTGTCACAGTAAACATGGGAGAGGATGGGGAAAAATCTATTCGAAAAATGTTTGAAATGGCTAGTGAAAAAGATCTTGTACCTGAATTTGAAATTAAAATTTCAGAGCCGCTAGACTGAAACTGTTTGTACTAATATTTTTTTCAATTCATCGATATCCCTGGTTGTTGTGAGCCGTTTTCGTAATACACTACCACCAACAGTCCCTTTTGTAAATCGAATTGCCTGTTCCTTGATGTTTACAAATTTTATTTTATATTTTGATGTCTCACTAACATAATCCAAAAATGCATCCAGTCTATCAGAAAAATTATAATTTTTGTAGACACCGTATTTTAGGTAATCGTTAATTTGTTCAAAAATAAATGGATTGCCCATTGCACCGCGTCCTATCATAACATAATCACATCCAGTTTGCTCAATCATACTTTTAGCAATTTCAGGTGTTGTAATATCACCATTTCCGACAACTGGAACCTCCACGATTTCTTTTAGCTTCTTTATCATATTCCAATCAGAATGACCCGAATACCCCTGCGAGACAGTTCTAGGATGTAGTGTTATCATTTTAATTCCCTCTTGCTCTGCAATTTTTGCAATTTCCTTGAACAGTAACTTGTTGGAATCAGAAACGCCTATGCGCATTTTCAATGATACCGGTCTTGTTGTTGAATTTACCATCGTTCTAAAAATCTGACGTGTTAAATCAGAATTTTGTAAAAGTGCGCCTCCTGCCATTTGCTTTGTTATGTGTGGTGCAGGACAGCCCATATTGTAATCAATCATGTCAAAAAATGGTTCTACAATCTTTGTTGCCTTTTCCAGTGCAATAAGATCAGAGCCAAATAATTGCACTGACAATGGTCTCTCTTTTTCAGAGAATTCCAAAAATTCTGTGATATTTTTCATTTGAGTTTTTAATTGCTCTTCTTTCGCAATGATTGCATGAATACTAGTTAATTCAGTAATAACCAGACCTGCACCCATATTTTTACAGATTAATCGTAAAGCTGGATCACTCACACCTGCCATTGGTGCCAAAAATGCCCTGCTTGAAAAATGTGGTAATTCAGACATGTAATTCGTCATATTTTTTTATTTTTAAATGTGCATTTTCGTTTGATTTATTTCGCTTTTCTTAAATTATGCAGATAACTAATAATTGTAAATGCACATTGATAAGAAAATTCTAACTGGTGGATTAGTAATGATTGCTGTGGGTATTGCGTTATCAGCTATTCTTGGCGAGGCTACACCAATCGGTGAAGGTGGGATGACTCCCGAGGAAGAACTGGAATTCCTGATGGCAGAGCAACAAAACACTGATTCTAAGACACTGTCTGGAATTTTAATCGGTGTTGGATTTCTGCTTGTTCTGATTAGTTTTGGTGCAAGAAGAAAGAAAAAAGGTGGGGCAAAAAAAACAGAGAAAAAGCCAGCTACTTGAAATGCTGGATGTTATCAAAAAATGTATTTCTTTGAATTGGGTTCCTATTGATTTCTTTTACCAAGTTAGATAGTTCAACCAACGATGAGTTTGTTGGTTTGCCAGCGGCGCGATAAATTTCTTCAGAAAATGCAGTGCCAACCAGGTCATTTCCACCGTTACACAATGCAACTTGCGCTAGTTTTTTACCATATGCAACCCAGTAAACAGAAATGTTGTTCAATGCGCCAGCAAGCATAAGTCGCGATAGTGCAATAATTTTTAGGTCATACAGAGATGAACATTCCTGTGTAACTTGATGCTCATTTTCCAATTCTGTATTGTCAAGACTGAATTTCAAAGGTATGAAAGTAAGAAATCCATTGGTTCTTTTTTGTAACTCGCGAATTTTGATTAAATGATCAACGACATGCTCCGGCTTTTCAATGTGGCCATACAGCATAGTTGCATTACTTTTTATTCCAAGATTGTGTGCTTGTTCAATTGTGTCAAGCCATTCCTGGCCAGTACATTTCCCCCTAACAATTTTACCTCGTATGTCAGGATGAAACAATTCAGCACCACCGCCTGGCATTGAATCAAGTCCTGCGTCTTTAAGTCTGGCAAGAATTTCTTTGATTGAATTTTTTGTAAGTTTAGATAAATAAAAAATCTCAGCAGCAGTAAATGCCTTGATTGTTAAATTCTTGTGTTTTTCTTTTATCACTTTCATCATTTCTTCATAATAATCTAATGGTAAATCAGGATGAAATCCACCTACGATGTGTACTTCAGTGGCACCTAGTTGTTCTGCAGATGATACACGTTGTTCAATCTGGTCTGGAGTTAGTGTATATGCATCATCCTCATCACCCTTTCTATAGAATGCACACATCTGGCAGCTTGCAGCACAGACGTTTGTATAGTTCATGTAGTATGAGGCTGTAAATGTTACATCGTCTCCGACTAATTTTTTCCTAGTTATTTCGGCAGTGGCACCAAGCATGTGAATATTATCATAATTCATTAATTCCATTCCGTCATCAAATGTGAGCTCTTTTCCTGCCATGGCACGATCAATAGCAGTAGATTTTTCAATCATGTTTTCTAGCATAATAAGCATATTTTTGATCAAAATATAAAACATGACAATTTACAGATGGTATGGTACTGCCTTTAGTTGACGAAGATAAGCCAAAGTGCTTTTTGTGCCATGATATGTTTGAAAATATAGAAGACTTGCAAAAACACCAAAAAACAGCCCATAAAGATTTTTTTGAATTTCATGAGGATGAGCAAAAACGTCAACCTGCTCCTGGCGACGTATCTATTTTTTAGTTTTTCTAGAATCTAATAAATTCAAAGCGGTCTCTTTACTGATTCTTGCCAATTCCAGATCTTTATCAATCGAAAGTGCTTTCTTGAAATGTTTTAATGCATCGCTGATATTTCCTTTTTCTCCCAATGACAATCCTTTGTATGCATATGTTAATGCGAATTTTTTATTGATTTTGAGTGCCTTATCGTAAAGAACTATCGCATCGTCATATTTTTCTAATGCATGTAAAACAGAACCCTTTCCAATTAATGCATCAATGTTTTTTGGTGCAATTCTTAATACTACATTAAATAATTCTAATGATTTTTTATTATCTCCAGTTCTTTGTAGCGTGGTTGCTTTGTCAATTAATGCGGCAATGTTTTCTGGGTGTTTATCTAAAATTTTATCATAAATTTTTATTGCTTCTGAAAATTCCTGTTCATCACATAATTCTGCTGCATTTTCTAACATATCATTCAAGAATTTTTCCATTACTATAGATTATTTTAGCTAAATTATATGGGTTAGGAATACTTCGTATGCTTATGATGAATCCTTGTCACGTGGATCCAATTCAAGTGATTTATTATAACACTCTAAAGCTTCATCGTATCTGCCAAGACTACGTAATGCTGCACCCTTAAGGTTCAATAAATTTGGATTTGTTGGATCGGATAATAATAACTGCTCAAAACAACCTAATGCATCAGCAAATTTTCCTTCGGTAAGAAATTTTTTCCCAGATTTGACTAATTCGTCATTTGAACTCATAACACTGTATACAACAAACTAATAGATAATCTTCTTTTAGGATGCAATTCTGTAATAATCCCATTTTTCGGGATCAAATTTCTTCACAAATTCAACATTCTTATCATTCTTTATTCGATGTTCTATAACTTCCCTCATTGCAAAACTGGTCATGAATTTGTATCCCTTAGAGTAGACCTGCATCATGAATAACTGACGAATTTCACGACCGCCATGAAATCCCCAATACCCATTTTTTATTGCAATGGGTTCCAAAAATATTGTATTATTCTCTCCATAATTGCTATCATTGATTTCAGATTGAAAATTATATGACTCCAGTGGTCCCCCTTTTGCAAATCCAATAATTTGCCCTTTTGAATCTCCAACTCTTAATGTATTTAGAATAGTTTGTTCGTCATGAACTGATTCAACAAAATCTTCTCGTGTAAATTGAAGTGGCTTTGGTAGTTCTCTATAAATTTCCAATAACGAATCAATTAATTCCTCATTGGAGCTTTTTTCAATGCAGGGAACTAAATTTAACCCTTCATACGTAAATTTATTATAAATTTGAATTTCTTCCTGGCGTAATTTCATAAAACTTGTTATATTGTCAAGAAAGTTTTTTCGCATATGTTTTGGAAGACCATTTAGAAGTGATTCACACATTTCTGCATCATTATTTAACATATCCTCAAAGAATGAAACAGATCTTCTAACAATTAATGCAGGATGCCATGCTGATGCATGGGCATTCATCTTTGCCATCTCCATTGCCTTTCCAAAGTCACCTAGGGAATATCCACCAACACGATCTGCTACTGAAAGAAAATGTCCTAGCATACTAAAATGCTGTTGTAATTCGGAATTATTTTTTGTAACAGAAGATGTATTAAAATAATGTTTCATTTGTTTTTCTGTGATGACTTTTGTCTCACCAGACCATGGATAGACTGTCCTTGATATTAATGCACAGATAAGTATAGGATCTAATTTTATATTTTTTAAAAGATCTTGAATTGTCTTATCTTTTGAAATAAACTGGATAACATTTTTTTCATGTGGTTTGTCAGCAGATTTCGAAGGATCAAAGTCATGTAATAATGCAGATGCGAATAGATATTTTACATCATCAAGCGAAAACTTATTTTCATTAACTAAGTTAATTGCAGATAATAATGTAACATAAGTAACTTCTAATTCATGATCAATGTTATGATATCCATAGTAATCACTAGATAGCCCATTCTTGTTGAATAATTCAGTAGTATAATCTAATAATTTGACATTTTCATCAGTTGCAAGTTTAACAGATGACAAAAGATCAAATATTCCATTTCTTAGTGAATGGGGATTTGCAAATTCTTGCATTACGATCGGATCTAATAGCTTGTTTTTAAGTTATTTACTAGGCATGAAAATAAGTTATAAACTGAATTATATCTTTTAGAGCATTGAGCCTAAAAGGATATCTTGCAAAAAGAGCAATTACGATGTTTGCCGTATTAATGATAACATTACTTTTGACAATTTTATTAGTTGGCTCAAACATGGACACAATTTTGAAACAGGGGGTAATGTTTCAGGTTAGAGCAGAAATTGTTGAGAATCCTTCAATTGCAGAAAGTTTTACAGACCCAGAGGAATTTGAGGCATTCATTCAACAAAAAATTGATGAGCGTGTTAAATCATTAGGGCTTGATACGCCATGGTATTCACCTCAAAGAGTTGGGTTAACAATGTATAAGATTTTGATTTTAGATTTTGGTAATGCGACTTTTTTAACAAGTGATTCAGGTTCTTCCAATATTGCAGATATTCTTCTAGAAAAAATACCAAGAACTATCTTACTGTTCACAACCGCAACAATAATTATTTCAATTATTGGAATTTTTCTGGGTGCAGCATCTAGTAACAAAATTGGTTCAAAAACTGATAGGTTTACGTCTACATTTGCAATTGTTAGTAGTAGTTTTCCTGTTTGGTGGATAGGAATGTTAATGATTTTTCTATTTGCGTTTGTATATCAAATTTTTCCTGCAAGGGCAACACCGTCAATTGGTCCCGAAGAACCTGGATATATTTTCTCATTACTATATCATATGGCACTTCCATTAATCACAATATCCCTAATTGGGTTTGGTTCGTGGGCATATCTAGTAAGAAATTTTATGGTAGGAGTTTTACAGGAAGATTTTATCACTGCAAAAAAAATTATGGGGATAGATAAGAAAAAAATAGTTTACAAACATGCATTAAAAAATGCTGCACCACCAATTGTAACAATTTTAGCATTAAGTCTATCTGGTTCATTAGGCGGTGCTATTATCACAGAAGCAGTTTTTGATTGGCCTGGAATGGGACGCCTATATTTTGATGCTATTGGAGTAATGGATTTACCTGTGATCATTGGTTCAACATACATTCTTACAGTTTTATTTTTAATCAGTATTTTTGTTGCTGATTTGTTATATGGGTATTTTGATCCTAGAGTGAGGACTAAAAATTGAGTACCGATTTAGCTGTTGACATAAAACGTGAATTCCTTAAGAGTAAAATAGGAATTAGTGGAGTTTTAATTCTTCTAACATTAATTGTAATCTCAATTTTTGCTTTAATCTCAATTCCTTCAGCAGAATTCCAAGATTGGAATAATCCTGAGAAATGGATTTCATATCCAAAAACCTCAGTGCCAGCATGGGTCAATATTTTTATGTTTGAAAAAATTCCAGAGCATAAAATTATTCAATCAGAAAATATTACCAATGAAGAAGATGGAATTTTCATATCATCACAGCAGTTTAGATTCAATTATGCTTTTGATGATTTTCCAAATGATTTTATGTACAACTTTGAGTTAAACTATACTGGGTCACCACTTCTCGAGATGACTGTTATTAGACCAGATGGAATAAAACTAGAATTATTAAACATGTCATTACCACACTCATCTGAATCAACAAGTTTTAAACAGACAATTTTTTCTACTGATAGCTTATTAAGAAAAAATCTTGATTTTCAATCAAACATATATGAATATGAAGCAAGAAACCTAGGGTCAACAGAACTAATCTTTTCAGAAAAAACAGATAGACGTGTTCTAACTGGTGATTATGTTTTCATTATGAATGCATATAATCTAGAAACCAAGAATATGTTCCTTGATTCTAATTTGATTATTGGCGGAAAAGCGTTTGGTGTAATGGGGACAGATGAATTGAGAAGGGATCTAGCTGTTGGATTACTTTATGGAACACCATTAGCATTATTCATTGGAATATCTGTTTCAATTGGTTCAGTTGTTGCAGGATTAATCTATGGAGTTTATTCTGGCTACAAAGGAAAGAAAACAGATGAAGTTATGATGCGCTTTAATGATGTCATTTATGCTTTGCCAGCACTTCCATTTTTGATTATTTTAGCAGTGACAATAAGTAACAGCATATTCCTTATGATAGGATTTTTAATGATTTTCAGCTGGGTTGGAATTGCTAAGGTTTCTAGGAGTATATCATTACAGATCAAAACACGGCAATACGTTGAGGCAGCAAAAATTATGGGTCAAAAGGACTCTAAAATAATTTTCAAGCATATTATACCACAAATGCTGCCATATGTTTTCGCTAGCATTGCAATTTCAGTTCCAGCTGCAATTACTACAGAAGCAGGGTTAAGCTTTCTTGGTTTAGGTGATCCGTCATTTCCTACATGGGGACAGATTCTTCATGATGCAAATACATATGGTGCTGCAGCACAAGGATTTTGGTGGTGGATTATGCCACCAGGTCTTCTCATAGCAATAACAGGACTTGCATTTGTTTTCATAGGAAACACACTTGATACAATCATAAATCCAAAATTAAAACGCTAATTAATTTTCAAACTTGAATTTTCTGATAACATCAATAGTGTTATCATTAAGTTTTATAGTATATGTTGCAGAATTAGGATCAGTATCTTTTGTTTCAGCTAGACTGTCAGCAAATTTTGTTTTTTTCTCTTCAGTTGCACCTGCCTCATGTGCACAAAGATTGAAAGCTTTCAGATGTAAATTATTTTTTAGTAAATATGAAATGAATTTTTTGTATTGTTCAATGTCAAACCATTCGATATTTTTTTCTTCACATGCTGATATCCATACATCAATAGAATTATGAAAAAAGACTTTTTTGCGTATTACATCTAATGATAATTCTGTTGTGGACATTTTATTGACTAAAACATTGCACGCTTCATTGTAGAACCGCATCGTGGACACTCTCTAGCGTTATACACTTTATGACAAACAAGACATTCATACTTTATCTTGGATGAACTTTCAGAGTTTTGGCCGAACAATCCACCAAAACCACCACCAGAGCCTGAACCAGTGCCACCACCATAGCCACCACGCATTCTATTCATCATTCTACGTCTAAGAATTAATGGGAATGCAATAAACAATGCTAATGCTGCACCTAATCCATACGGAAATGGTAAGACCATCTGTAGACCTATGCTTACAGCCAATGATGCAAATAGAAATATCAAATAAGATTTGTAGTTAATCAAGATAGGTAAATTTATTTTAAAAAGAATATAAGGTTTATTCAAAAATTCTCTTTCAAATTTGAATTAATCAGAAAAAGTGAGTGAAATTTGATTTCCACTACTGTCCCATGCAAATATGTCATCATCATTGTAGGGTGATTTGACAGTTAATAAAACAAGACCAAAAAAATTATTCAGTTCCTCAATTAATGGCTTTTCTGAACCAGTTGGATGCGAATGAACGATTCCAATATAGCTTAGATCTAATGGAAGAAATGACGCAGGAAACCCTGCAAAAGTTGGACCTATATGATCAAAAGGAGGAATTACCAGACCAT
>ENA-UPTF01000887-UPTF01000887.1-marine-metagenome-genome-assembly--contig:-NODE-887-length-19994-cov-7.094392_pt1 | contig 19994 bp, 19 predicted proteins | sample MGYA00238166_ERZ767019 | MGnify/ENA primary metagenome ERZ767019 (study PRJEB28930, sample SAMN06266391) | marine metagenome | isolation source: Sea water from 250 m depth | place: Atlantic Ocean | study... | reverse complement strand
AATGGGAACGATATTGATCCTTTCGTTATATGGACTTCTTATTTCTCGAATCTTTGTTATTGGCTTCAAAGCGATTCAATCTGAACTGATGTTTCAAGGTTATTTATGTATTTCAATAGGAATATGGCTATCACTTCAAGTGATTATTAATCTTGGAGTTAATATGGGTCTTTTGCCAACCAAGGGACTGACTCTACCTTTAATTAGTTATGGCAGTAGCAGTATCGCTATTACGCTTATCACACTAGCGATAGTTTTGAGAATAGGTTGCGAAAATCCTCAACCCAAGAAGAACTTAAGAACTAATGACTAAGGAAAAAAAATATAAAATTATTATTGCTGCTGGCGGTACTGGCGGTCATATTTTCCCAGCTATAGCACTAGCAAAAAAATTTAGAGTAGATGGTCATAAGGTTATTCTTGCTGGAACTGGCAATGAATTGGAAAAGAAAATATTTTCAGAGCATGACTTCGAAACAGAATACTTTGAATCAAGACTTAAAGGTTCTTCCACTATAAAGAAATTCTTTCTAAGTTTGAGAAAGAATAAGGAAATTAAATCTTATTTAGAAAAAAATAATCCTGATTTAATTATAGGAATGGGAGGTTATGCTTCTTCTGAGTTTTGTCTAGCCGCACAAAAGAAAACTTGCGTTATCATTCATGAACAAAATTCTATAGCTGGTCGCACCAATCGGTTTCTTATTATTAATAGGAGCGCTAATGCTGCTATCGAAGGATTGCCAGACTCTTTTACATCCTTTATCAAATTCTTGATGAGCTACCCTGACGACTTGGTCTATCTTGGTAATCCAGTAAGAGATGAGATTCTTAATATTCAAAAAACATTGAGGTCTTTTCCAGATAAATTAAAAAAACCAAGAATTTTTATAATGGGCGGAAGTCAGGGTGCTAGATCAATTAACATGGCTGCTCCTGAAGCTATCAATTTACTAAGTCAGGATCTTCCTATGGAAGTAATACATGACACTGGAGAAAATGATTTTGACGTTGTAAATGAGAAATACATAGATTTTGGGATAGATGCTGAAGTCGCATCATTTAATACTAATATAGAAAAAGCTTATGAATGGGCAGACTTATTAATTGGCAGAGCTGGCGCAATGACAGTTTCTGAGACAAGTGCTATAGGCCTACCTTCCATTCTTATACCCTTTCCATATGCCTTAGATAATCATCAATTGTTTAACGCTCAATTTTTAGAAAAAAAAGGTGGAGCACTAATTATTAAAGATAAAGATCTTAATCCGAAGGTCCTTGCAACTAGAATTCACAGTATTTTCAAAGAACCAGGAAAGTTAGAGGGGATGTCTGATGCTGCCTTTGATAAGAAATTTGTTGATGCAACAGTTAACATTGTCAATTTCTGTTATAAAACTATTGAAAAACATCAGTTTCGTAACGATTATCCAAATTAAACATCATGAAATTAATTAATTTTCTTCGCAATGAGTCTTTATCTAGACACACTTCATGGAAGGTGGGAGGCCCTGCAGATGTTTTCTTTATACCTGATAATCGTCAAGATTTGTCTCAGTTCTTAAGTCAAAACAAGGGTAACTCAGTCACCTGGTTGGGCAATGGAACTAACGTCCTTGTTAGGGATGGCGGCATTAGGGGTGTTGTTATTTCAACAAAAAAATCTATAAATAAGATAACTATGGCGGCAGAGAATTCTTGTCGAGCAGAAGTGGGAGCTTCATGTATGGATTTGGCGTTATTTGCTGAAAAGAATGAAATGGGACCAGCAGCATTCTTTTCAGGGATTCCTGGCTCAATTGGTGGAGCTCTTACCATGAATGCAGGGTCCTTTGGTCATGAAACTTGGGAATTCGTAGAATCTGTTGAGGTTATTGACGAAGTTGGAATTATCCATCACTTGGACCCCAAGGAATTCAAATTCTCGTACAGATCGGTCGAATTTCCTTTTCCTCTATGGTTCGTCTCTTGTCTAATGAAATTTCCAGAATCTGAAACTACCACCAAATCTGAATTGAAAGCTATGAGAGACCAAAGAATTAAAACACAACCTCTCACTGAGGATACTTGCGGGTCAGTTTTTAAGAATCCTAAACCGGATCATGCAGGAGATCTGATTGAGAGAGCTGGCCTCAAGGGTTATAAAATTGGTGGTTGCTCCATATCGACAAAACATGCAAATTTTATTGTCAATGAAGGTGGGGCCACATCAGCAGATATAGAGGAGCTTATTAAGCATGTTCAAAACATCGTCAAAGCTAAGTTTGATGTAGACTTAGAGACTGAAGTTAGAATCATAGGCGAGTAAAATCATGTCAACAGCAGAGAGTGAATTCGGGAAGGTTGCGGTTCTATATGGTGGCATTTCACCAGAGCGAGACATATCTCTAATTTCTGGTGAAGCAGTCTATAAGGCACTAAAGCAAAAAGGCGTTGATGCCTACCTGATCGATGCTAAGGAGCCTTTTCTCAAACGCTTATCAGAAGAACAATTCGATAATGTATGGGTGGCTCTTCATGGAGCAGACGGAGAGGACGGTAAAATTCAAAGTTTATTGGAACTATCAGATATACCTTACACAGGTAGTCGGACACTGTCTTGTTCATTGACGATGAATAAGCTGTTTACCAAAAGGATCCTAATTGCCAACAATTACCAGACACCAGATTTCTTATTGTTAGATGAAGCTAAATCTTACTCAGAGATTTCAGAGTCCTTAGGATCTCCTTTTATTATTAAGCCTTGCTCTCAGGGATCCAGTTTAGGGGTTTATATTATTGATGAAGAGTCTGCTTACAAGGAGAAATACAAAGAGCTTCAGCAATTAAATGATTGGATCATCGCTGAGGAATATTTTGACGGCGCAGAGTACACTGCTGCTTATTTAAATAACCAAGTAATGCCTTTGGTAAAAATTGATGCAAGTAATGAAGAATTTTATAACTATGAAGCTAAGTATTTTAGCGACGAGACTCAGTATATTTGTCCAAGCGAATTAGATGCAGGTATTGAGAAGAACATCAAAAGGGAGTGCTTGTCTATTTTTGAACTTTTCGATGTAAGAGGTTGGGGCAGACTGGATTTTTTTATCAATGATGATAATCAACCTGTAATACTTGAAATTAATACAGTACCAGGTATGACAAGTCATAGCTTGGTTCCCATGGCCGCTAAAGAAGAAGGAATAGATTTTAATTCTCTCTGTTTAGAGATTCTCAAAAATACAAGCGAATAAAGCCATATTGTTTAAATCAAATAAAAAAAATAAGAAAAAAAGTTTCACTTTCTTTAAAAATTTCAACCAAGGAAAGAAAAGAAGTCATTTCGAACCCTTTCTTCTAATCTTTTTCATTTTATTCATATTTGGCTTTATCTACGTTTCTATTAATCAGCCTATAACATCAATAAATATTGAGGGAGATCTCAAAAGGATTTCCAAGAAGGGTATAGAAACTGTTGTCTTAGAGCTTAAAAATCAAGGTTTTTTAACAGTCAATCAAGCTAAATATAAGCGTAAATTAGAAGCTATTGATTGGGTTAAATCTGTAAAAATAAATAAACAATGGCCCAATACTATTAATCTTATTGTTATAGAAGATGATGTTATTGGTCTATGGAATGAAAGACTTCTGCTGAATTCATCTGGTGAGTTATATGCTTTAGACCAACGAGTTGTTCCTGATGAGTTAATCCAATTTTTTGGACCAGAAGATCGAGAGAATGAGGTCTACACTAGATACAAGTTATATAATGATGAATTAGTAACAAGAGGTATTTTGATTGAAGAGATAGAGCTAGATTTGAGGGGTTCATGGGTAATAACCGTTCGTCCATCAATTAAAATTAAGCTTGGAGAAGAGAATACAGAAGAACGTTTTGAGAGATTTTTAACTGTTTGGGACCAATCTCTATTAGAAAATTTTGAATTAATTTCTTATATTGATCTTAGATATTCAGAAGGATTTGTGATTAAAAGGAAGAATCAGTAATAAATAATGGCTAGAACTAACTCTAATGAAATTATTGCAGCTGTTGATATAGGCACTTCAAAAATTGTTGTCCTAATAGCTGAGATCAATCATGAATCTGACCTAAAGATAATTGGAACAGGAACATATAAATCTAGCGGATTAAAGAAAGGGGTAGTTGTAAATATTGAATCTACGGTTGATTCGATTGCTCAAGCTATAGAGCAGGCGGAAAAGTTTGCAGATTGTGAAATCAATACAGTATTCGCTGGAATCGCTGGAAGCCATGTGAGGAGCTATGATGGACATGGGTTTGTAAGAATTAACAGTGGTGAGGTTGACTATAGTGACGTGGAAGGAGCTATAGATGCTTCAAAGGCCATGAAAATCCCGTCTGAGGAAAGGATTCTTCATGTCTTGCCAAAGGATTATATTATTGATGGCCAAGAAGGTATCAGGGACCCAATTGGTATGTCTGGAATCAGGCTTGAGGCAGATGTTCATATTGTTACTATCTCAAGAAGTGCTGAAGAGAATATTATTAAATCTCTGGAAAGGTGTGATTTAGAGGTTCAAGAGATTGTTTTAGAGCCTTTGGCTTCAAGCATGTCCGTTTTGTCAAAAGATGAAAAGGATCTTGGGGCCTGCTTAATTGATATTGGCGGCGGAACAACAGATATTGCTATTTTCAAGGATGGACAAATATTAACGACGAAGGTTATTCCAATAGGAGGAGATCACGTCACCAAGGATATTGCTCATGAGCTAAAAACCCCCATTGAAAGTGCTGAAGCATTGAAGATAGAACATGCTTGTACTTTATCTCATCTGAATGGAACTGGGGAATCAATAGAAGTACCTAGTGTTGGCGATAGAGCTCCTAGAAATACTGACATAAAGATTCTCTCTGCAGTTGTTGAACAAAGATACAGGGAATTGTTTGAAGTTGTTCTAGAAGAGATAGGTAAGATGAACACTGATAATCTCAGAGCTGGCATTGTTTTAACAGGGGGAACTTCTCAGTTGGCCGGTGCTGTTGAGCTTGCAGAAGAAGTTTTTTCCTCAGACGTCAGACTTGGTTATCCCAAACCAATGAGCGGTGCTTTTGAAACAATTAATAGCCCAGAAAATGCAACTGGTGCAGGCTTACTTTTATACGCGCTTAAGAAGTTTCAATCTAACCCAGAAGAATTGATAAAACAGAAATCTTCTGGATCTTTAATCGAGAAAACCAGAGATTGGTTTAAGACAAATCTATAAATCTATAAAAAACAAAGAGTTGAGTAATATTCTCTATCTATGATAGTCTTTACCTGATTTATGGGCATGATACACAAGAGGTATTAATATAATGCTGCATCAAAGGACATTGGATAAGCCTATTTCTGCTGCAGGTGTAGGTTTGCATACAGGACAGAGGGTTGAGATGACTCTTAGACCTGCTTCTGAGGATATTGGTATCCGTTTTAGGAGATTAGATATTGATCCTGTGCAGGAGATTCAAGCCAATGCTCACAATGTCACAGACACAAAGCTAGGAACAACAATAACTCAGAATGATGCCTCAATCATGACCGTTGAACATCTATTGGCTGCTTTTTCTGGATTGGGAATTGATAATGCTTATGTGGATATTCATGGCCCAGAGGTACCTATTATGGACGGTAGTGCAGCATCTTTTATCCTTCTGGTTGAATTAGCAGGTATCAAGGAGCAGAAAGCACCCAAGAAATTTCTTAGAATTAAAAAAAATGTAAGAGTCGAGGACGACGGTAAGTTTGCTGAGTTTAAACCTTATAACGGTTACCGGCTTAGTTTCCAAATAGAGTTTGAACACCCTATGATTCAAAATAAATTAACCGAGTTTACTTTTGATTTTTCAACTCTCAATTTTCTGGATCAAATCTCAAGAGCAAGAACGTTTGGCTTTTTAAAGGAAATTGAGACTCTAAGAGCAAATAATTTAGCGCTTGGAGGCAGTTTAGATAATGCAATTGTTCTTGATGACTATCGGATATTAAACCAGGATGGCTTAAGGTTTGATGATGAATTAGTTAGGCATAAGATTTTAGATGCTATTGGTGACTTATATCTAATGGGCCACATCTTAGTTGGTGAGTTTAACGGTTTCAAATCAGGGCATGAGTTAAACAATAAACTGATCAGAAAGCTCTATGCTGATGAAACTGCTTGGGAAGAAGTTCAGGAGTCAGAAATTACTGATATTCCTATCTCATATTGGACCGCTGCTTTAGGCAAAGCTTAGCTCAGGGCTCGACAATAAACCTTATCTTTTTTGGATTAATCTCAATATCCTTGCATAGTTTTCTTATTTGAATTTCTTCAAATCTTATTCTTGATGAAATCTCAGCATTTTCAGATCCTATAATTAAGACATTGTTCTTGTTTATATATGCACTTTTTATAGACGACCCAAAGTTGGGTAAGTTTTTTTGTAAATGCTTTAAGAGAGCCGTTTTCTCTTCTACTGATTGAGTCATTTTACCTAAATTACTCAAACCGTTTTTTATTATGTCCGAAATGTGTTTCATTCTGTTGTTATTTCATAGTTTATGAATGATATTATTCTTGTCCTTAAGGTTATAATATCAATTCATTTAAGCTAGCAGATAGTTACTTATGTGTTGAATAAAATATAGAGGCAGTTTTGAAAGGTTTTTTTACAAAGATTTTTGGCAGCAGCAATCAGAGATTATTAAATCAATATTCAACGATTGTAGACAAGGTTAATGCATTGGAAGATGAGTTATCTGAGCTTAGTGATCATGATTTGAAGGCAAAGACAGACAAGCTTAGATCGTTATATGAAGAGTCAGAGAGCTTTGATGATATTTTACCTGAAGCCTTTGCTGTTGTAAGAGAGGCCTCAAAAAGAACATTAGGACTTAGACACTATGATGTCCAGCTTATTGGCGGCATTACGCTCCATGAAGGCAAAATTTCAGAAATGAAAACTGGAGAGGGCAAAACACTGGTGTCAACCCTTCCTGCTTATCTGAATGCACTGTCTGGTAAAAGTGTTCATATCATAACTGTAAATGAGTATTTAGCTCAGAGAGATGCTGATTGGATGAGGCCTATATATGAGTTTCTTGGTTTAACTGTAGGATGCATTAAATCCAATCAGAATCCTCCTGAGAGAAAGACAGCTTATGAGGCTGATATTACTTATGGCACCAACAATGAATTTGGTTTTGATTATTTGAGAGACAATTTATCTTATGAGGAAGGGATGCAATCTCAAGGGGATCTTTCATTCGCTATCGTTGATGAAGTTGACTCTATTCTTATTGATGAAGCAAGAACCCCTTTAATTATCTCTGGTCAAGCAGATCAGAGCACTGAACTCTATCAGAAGATGAATTCTATAGTTCATAAACTAAAACCTGGATCTAGCGAATCAGAAACTGGAGATTATACGATCGATGAAAAGGTCAAGCAGATCTATCTCACAGAAGAAGGTCATTCCAATGTTGAAAACATACTCCATGGCATGAATATGCTTCAACAGGGAGATAGTTTGTACGATCCAAAAAATATAAAGTTTATGCATCATATCAACGCCGCTATTAGAGCCCATAAATTATTCAATAAAGATGTGGACTATATTGTTAAAGATGGTGAAGTGGTTATTGTTGATGAATTTACAGGCAGAACAATGGCAGGAAGAAGATGGTCTGATGGCCTACATCAGGCTGTTGAAGCAAAAGAGAATCTTAATATCAAGGAAGAGAATCAGACGATAGCTTCAATTACATTCCAAAATTATTTTAGACTTTATGACAAGCTCTCCGGAATGACAGGTACAGCAGATACAGAGGCATTTGAGTTTCAGCAAATTTATGGTCTTGAAGTTGTGGTCATACCTACACACGAAAAAATGATTAGGGATGATCATGCTGATTTAGTGTATTTAAATCGAGATGGTAAATTTAAAAATATTATTGAAGACATAAAGCAGAGGCAAGAAAAGGATCAGCCCATCTTGGTTGGGACAGCTTCAATTGAGAATTCTGAATACATATCCCAGTTGCTAAGCAAGGAAGGCATAAAGCACCAAGTTTTGAACGCTAAGCAACATAAAAAGGAATCAATGATTATTGCTCAAGCGGGTAAACCAGGCTCTGTGACTATAGCCACTAATATGGCTGGGAGGGGAACTGATATAGTTTTAGGTGGCAATATTGATGCAGAAATAAAGCTTTCAAAAGAGAATTTAGACGAAGAAAAGATTTCACAAATGAAACTGGATTGGCAAAAAATACACGATGATGTTATTGAAGCTGGTGGGCTTCATATTATTGGAACGGAAAGACATGAATCGAGACGAATCGATAACCAGCTTAGAGGTAGATCAGGCAGGCAAGGTGATCCGGGTTCAAGTCGATTTTACCTATCTCTAGACGATGATTTATTGAGAATCTTTGGTGATCCAGAAAAAACGCAAAGCATGTTGTCGAGAGTGGGCATGGAGGAAGGAGAGGCTATTGAAAGTAATTTGTTAACACGACAAATTGAACGAGCTCAGAGGAAGGTTGAATCTCATAACTTTGACATTAGAAAGAACCTCCTTGAATACGATGATGTGGCTAATGATCAACGATCAGTTATTTATCAATTAAGAAGTGATATCTTATCGGAAGACAGCATCAATGATATGATCGTAGGCATAAGTGAAGAATCTATACAAGAACTAACCTCACAGTATATTGAACCAGATTCCATGGAAGAAAGTTGGGATTTAGGCGGGCTAGAGCAATCCATTTACAATGATTTTTTAATTTCCCTAGACCTAGAGTCAATAATCAATCAGGACGACTCAATTAATTCAGAAAATATTTGGAAGATTATTTTTGAAGAATATACCAGGAATTACAGCACAAAAGAAAATTCAATTGGCGAAAGACCAATGAGAGAAATAGAGAAGGCAGTCATGCTACAGCAACTTGATATGCAATGGCGAGAACATCTTGCAGCAATGGATCATTTGAGACAAGGCATACATTTGAGAGGCTATGCACAGAAAAATCCAAAGCAAGAGTATAAACGAGAATCTTTTGAGATGTTTTCATTTATGATGGACCAACTTAAATTCAATGTTATCAGCATTCTTTCAAGGGCTAGATTTAGGGGAGAAGAGGATGCTGAGGCGGTAAGCGAACAAGCTCCTGATGTTGAAAACGTTGAACTTAAGCACAAGAATATTTCAACATTTGGATCAGATCAATCTTCATCTAATAAAGCTAGTCAGACGGCCATGCCATTTGTGAGAGATCAGAAAAAGATTGGAAGAAATGAACCTTGTCCTTGCGGCTCTGGAAAGAAGTATAAAAAATGTCATGGCGCTATTGAGCAGTAGCAATAAAAATAATCTCACACAAGTAGTTGTTGGCGTTTTAAAGAATTCAAGTAATGAGGTTCTTTTGAGCACAAGAACACACAAAACTGATTTTCCTGATTACCTCGAATTTCCTGGCGGTAAAAAAGAACTTGATGAAACACCTAGGATAGCCCTAAAAAGAGAGCTTAAAGAAGAGTTAGGTATTTCCATCAAAGACATTTCCCCCATGGGAAGCTATATATATGAATATGATGCTTTTGGCGTTGAGCTTCACCCATTTTTAATCAAAAGTTATAAGGGGGATCCTATTGCCAATGAAAAAGAGCAAATTGTATGGGTTGATATTCAAGATCTTAACAAAGTAAAGATTATTCCTGGAAGCAAATCAATTGTAGAAACATTAACTAATATTTTTAGCATAGAGAGATCTTGAATTCGACGTTATCTTCAAATTGTACGTATTCACCATCTCTATTTTGGTTAAAAAATCTCACCGCAATCAAATGTCTTCCGCCACTAATCTCGGGGTAAACATTAGTGTCGTTAGTTATTATTCTAACTAAGGAGATTTGAGTTCGTCTTTCTATTTGATGATTATATTGGCCTCCCACTGCAACTGTAGCAATAGGTTCATTGCTCTCTCTTATGATCCACATTAATTTGTCTATTCCTTCACAAATAGGCCTCATAACATCAATCCAGCTATTAATCTGGACAACTACATTTTTTTTATGCGATTCAAGAAAAAATTTATACTTTGGCATATCAAACTCTGCCTTACCTCCAGGAAGTGTATGCCGATGAAGAAGTGATGCTATGAATTCATCTTCTCTTAATTTCAAAAGATAATCGGTTCCAACGTCCACGACTTGATCTTTTATTGAATCTAGATCTTCTAAGACATCATTAACCATATTGTTATCTGCATCAGGTGCCGACTGGAAACGCTGCATTTGCATTATGTACCTGTCGAGATCTGCTAAGACCTCACGTCTTACATCTGTTCTAGATAGAATTGAATAGATTTCTAATAGGGTATGGATGACCGTTCTCGTTTGCCAATTATCATCTAAATTGGAAGAAAAATATTTTAGTCTAGAATAAAGAAATTCAATTCGCATGAACGTCCTCAATCTCTCATTCAAAGGTAATTCGTATATTCCTTGTTCCATACTAGATAATTATTTACTTTCTTGGTGGGGTAATCTTTATATCTACTTATGATTAAGATTTCTATAAAAATCATCCAATTCTTTTACTTTTAATGTTAATTCTTCAATGGAAGTTTCATTATTATTTATAATCCTGTCATCTGATAATTCTCTTTTAGACTCTATGGAGGCCTGGCTTTCGATGATTTTGATAGCTTCCTCTCGAGATGATTGGTCTCTTTGGCTTAATCTTTCTATTTGTGTTTCGACATTGCAGTCTATTAAAAGAACTCTATCCATCATCGCATTCATTCCTGTTTCTATCATAAGTGGCACAGAGATAATCAGATAATCAGATTGTGAAGCTTTAATTTTTTCATTAATGCTTAATAATACTTTAGGATGAATGATCCCCTCTAACATCTTCTTTTTACTATCGTCATTGAAAACTATTGAACGAAGTTTTTTTCTATCAAGCTCTCCATCATTACCAATAATTTCATCTTCAAAAGCTTCAATAATTTCTTCAAATGCAGCCCCACCTTTTTTGCTTAATTCATGAGAGATTACATCGGCATCGATGATTTCTACTGATAAGTCTTTGAAAAGATTGCAGACTGTAGTTTTCCCAGAAGCAATCCCTCCTGTTAGTCCAATTTTAAAAGTCTCATTCATAAAATTAATAAAAAGGTTTAATTACCTACTAGTTTAGATGAAAATAGCCTTTTGTTATAACTCAGTGATTATTTTTTAGTTTTTCGATAAATGAATTTACACGAATACCAATCAAAGCAATTGTTCTCAGATGTTGGAATACCTGTTCTAGAAGGAGGTGTAGCCTCAACTCCTGATCAAGCAAGGAAAATTGCCGAAGATCTGAAGGTCGACACATGGGTAATAAAAGCACAGGTTCATGCCGGAGGAAGAGGCAAAGCTGGCGGAGTTAAAATTACAAAAAGTATTGATGAGGTTGAGAGTATCGCTAGTTCAATGCTCGGTTCTAACTTGGTTACAAAGCAAACCGATGATAAAGGTTTGCCTGTAGATGTTGTTTATATTGAATCAGGGACATCTATTGCATCTGAATATTATTTGAGTTTACTCATCGATAGGGCACAGGAGTCTTGGACATTTATCGGATCCTCTGAAGGAGGAATGGATATCGAAACTGTCGCTGATGTGTCTCCTGAAAAGATTATTAGATACACTATTGACCCTAAAGATGGATTAAAAGAGACTGAATTATCCACTATGGCGGATAGCCTTGGCCTAAAAAATAATGCCGTTGCTGAATTTATAGACATTACAACTAAATTATTTTCATTAGCTGTGACTAAAGACTCAGATTTAATCGAGATCAATCCACTCATATTGGATGAGAAAAATCATCTTATTGCTCTAGATTCTAAGATGTCTATTGATAGTAATGCTTTATTTAGACAAGAAGATTTAAGTCTTATGAAAGATCCTAACCAAGAAGACAAGCTCGAAGTTAAAGCTTCGGAAAACGACTTAAGTTATGTTTCTTTGGATGGCGAAATTGCATGTATGGTTAATGGCGCAGGTTTAGCCATGGCTACAATGGATGTCATTAAATTACATGGTGGCGAACCCGCTAATTTTTTGGACGTGGGCGGCGGCGCTACACCAGATAGAGTTAAATCTGCCTTTGATATTATTATGGAAAACCCGAAAGTCAAAGGGATCTTGGTCAATATCTTCGGTGGGATTGTAAGATGTGATGTGATTGCAGAGGGTATTATTGCTGCAGTTGGTAAGTCCGATATCAATGTTCCTATTGTGGTTAGATTGGAGGGAACTAATGTTGATCTCGGTAAGGAATTATTGAGTAAATCAGACTTGAAGGTCATACCCGCAGACGACTTAACAGATGCCGCTTTAAAGATTGTCAATGCAGTAAAGGATAGCTAATGAGTGTTTTAGTCAATTCATCTTCAAAGATCATCTGCCAAGGAATCACAGGATCACAAGGAACATTTCATTCACAACAATGTATTGATTATGGCTCCAATATAGTTGCCGGGGTTACCCCAGGAAGAGGAGGGCAAGAACACTTGGGTGTTCCAGTATTTAATTCAGTGAGTGAGGCTAGTGAAAGTCTTGAATTTGATGTGAGTATGATTTTTGTTCCTCCAAAATTTGCAGCTGAAGCCATTATTGCCGCTATCGAGGCTGAAATCGGACTCGTTGTTTGCATTACCGAAGGGATTCCTGTTGCTGATATGATCAAGGTCAAGGCGCGTTTAAAAGATTCATCTTCAATTCTTCTAGGGCCTAACTGTCCGGGCATAATTACACCAGATGAAGCCAAGATAGGCATCATGCCGGGTTTTATTCATCAAAAAGGATCCATTGGTATTATCTCAAGATCTGGAACTCTTACCTATGAAGCGGTTGATCAAACCACTAAGCATGGATTGGGTCAAAGCACCTGTATTGGTATTGGCGGAGATCCTATCAAGGGCATTAATTTTATTGATTGTTTAAAACTCTTTGAAGCTGATCCAGATACTCAAGGGATCGTCTTAGTAGGAGAAATAGGCGGTTCTGATGAAGAGAAAGCAGCAGAATTTATTAAAAATAACGTCACTAAGCCGGTTGTTGCATACATCGCTGGAGTGTCAGCTCCCCCAGGAAAAAGAATGGGACATGCTGGAGCAATTGTTACCGGAAAAGAAGGTACTGCTGCAAGTAAATATGAAGCATTGCAAGAGGCGGGTGTTTATACTGTTGAATCGCCTGCGTTAATAGGTGAGAAAATGAAATCCGTGCTGGTTGGTTAATCAATTACCAGAATTTGTACCAAGGTTCGCCATCTTCTAGGGCAATCGTTTGATTTGGATCTTTAGTTTGATTAGCCAGGAAAATACTTTCTGCTTGTTCAGCTAGATCATCCATTCCAAGGCTATTGTAAGCTTTGGCAATAATTTCCAAGGATTCTATAGTTGCAGGAGCCCCGCTGTATTGTTCCAGAGCGTATTTAGCTCGGTTAATTGCTGCAATATATGCACCTCGTTCCAAATAATGTTGTGCCACATGATTTTCATATCTTGCCAATCTGTTCCTTAAAAAAATCATTCTCTGTGTGGCGTCATCAATATAAATACTTTCAGGGTACCTTCTTAATAATTGTGAGAAAACTGAGAAAGCTTCTTCAGTTTTTGAAGGTGGTCGTTCGGTCAAATCCACGTCAAACATTTCGTGATACCACTGATGTTGTCCTTCAAACAATGAGATTCCCCTCATGTATAACGCATAATCAACTCTTGGGTGGGTTGGATTTTCTTTTTCAAATTGTTTGGCTTCATCAATCGCCTCTTCAAAAGAAGAACTCCGATAATGAGTGTAGATAAGATCTAGCTGAGCTTGCTTTGCTTCATTGCTAAAAGGAAACGATGTTGTCAGCACTTCAAGATAATTAACAGCATTTCTAAAGTTGCCATTATCCATTGCATACTTGGCCCTTTCATAAATAACTTCTGAAGATGATCTCATGTCAGTGGCTTCATCTTTGCTGCATGAAACAATCAAAGTTGCCAGTATAAGAAGCAATATATTCTGTATATTTTTCAAAATTTAAGTTCTCTTATCTTTTTTAGATGTTCTAAGTATGGAATTATAGCCTAAAATAAGTGAAATCAAATCAAGCATAATAGATTAGATGAATGAAGATGCAATAGAATTTTTAGTTACCTCTGATGAACATAATCAGAGAATCGATAAGGTGGTTACTTCAAAACTATCTGAATACTCTCGTGTCGTAATAAAGGAGTGGATTGAATCAGGGAATATTCTTCTTGAAAATCAGATAGTTAAACCTAGTGCTAAAGTCCAAGAGGGAAACCAGATTAAAGTGGTGCCTGTCTTAAAAGAGCGTAGTGAGATTGAGCCTCAAAAAATCAACCTTGATATTATTTATGAAGATAATGATTTAATTATTGTTAATAAGCCTCAAGGTCTAGTTGTTCATCCTGGGCATGGTAATTACGATTCAACACTTCAACATGGCCTATTGTTTCATGATGAAGAACTAAGATTTCTTCCAAGGGCAGGATTAATCCACCGCTTAGATAAAGACACAAGCGGGTTACTGATGGTGGCAAAAAATAGTAATGCATATAATTCTTTGAATAGCGCCATGCAATCAAGGTTAATTAAACGAGAATACCGCGCTATCTGTGTTGGTGAAATGACGAGCGGGGGAACTGTTAATGAGCATTTATCAAGGGACCCTAATAATCGGATTAAATTTAGAGTTTCAGAGGATGGCAAAAATGCAGTGACACATTTTAGGGTTCTCAAAAAACTATCTGGTTACACATTTGTTGGGGTTCAATTAGAGACTGGGCGAACACATCAGATTAGAGTGCATATGTCACACATTCGTTATCCAATTTTAGGCGACCCTCTTTATGGAACAAGATTGACCGTCCCCAAAGCGGCAAAGGAGAGTTTGATGAAACAGCTTCAATCTATAAAGAGACAAGCTCTACATGCTTTCAAGCTTGATTTTATTCATCCAGTTTCTGGTGATCAGATGTCTTTTTCTAGTGATCTCCCAGAGGATATGGAGCTTACTATCAAAGAGTTATCAGGCAATACCTTGGATAAAAAAACGATTAATAATTTAGCTTTTCCAGATATTAAAGTTTAGAGTTTTTCTTCACTCTGTCGTAATATACTCGATTTTATTTATGTAATTAATGAGAATTATGCCTTATGCCAATTTATGAATATCAATGCGATGATTGCAACCATGTTCTTGATGCTCTTCAAAAGGTTAATGATAAGCCATTGGTTGATTGTCCGGAGTGCGGTAAAAAATCTCTGAGGCGCCTGATTTCTGCACCTAATTTCAGATTGAAAGGAGAAGGGTGGTACGAGACAGATTTTAAAAAAGAGAATCGTAAAAATGTAGCTGATCAAAAAGATGAAAAACCTGAAAAGAAAGAAAGTTCAAAAAGTGATAACGATTCTGATAAAACAAAGAAGAAGGATAAAATTAAAGATAAAGCAGCCAAAGATGCTGAGTAATGTAATAATTGGAATGATATGAAGAAATTACGAACAATAATCGTAGCCGGTCTATTGGTTTGGATCCCTTTAGGCATAACAATCTTTGCGGTAAAACTATTAATTGATTTACTAGGCCAGACTTATTTACTGCTTCCGGCAGGCCTTACACCGGAAAATCTCTTGGGTTTTTCAATACCTGGGTTTGGAATTATCCTAGCGATCTTAATTCTACTGGCAACGGGTTTGATTGCAGCCAATTATCTGGGTAGGACATTGGTTGAAGCTTGGGATAACCTTCTAGACAAAATTCCTTTAATAAGAAGTATCTACAACCCACTTAAGAAGTTTGCAGAAATTGTGTTATCTGATCAGACACAGTCATTCTCAAAAGTATTATTGATTGAGTACCCTAGAAAAGGCGTCTATAGCTTATGCTTTCAGACCTCTAAGGAGGTGGGTGAAATTAAAGGGAAGATTGGAGATGATGTCGTCTGCGTCTATATTCCAACAACCCCTAACCCAACTTCGGGATATATCATTATGGTGTCCAAAGATGAGGTCATTGAACTTGAAATGAGTGTAGAAGATGCAATAAAAATGATCATCTCCTTGGGTGTTGTTGTCCCAGCAATCGGCGGCAAAGAATAGAGGAATCTATAAATAGAATGACAGAAGAAAAAAATCTTAGGAGTCATTACTGCGAAGATCTTAGTACCAATAATCTTGGAGAAACTGTTACTGTCTCTGGTTGGGTGCATCGACGCAGAGATCATGGAGGAGTAATTTTTATTGATTTAAGAGATACCTCGGGATTGCTGCAATTAGTTTTTGACCCGGCAAACAAGGAACTCTTTACTGAAGCAGAAAACATAAGGTCAGAATATGTATTGTCTGTGACCGGGAGCATAAGAAATAGACCTGAAGGAACCATTAACCCAGACATGGCAACTGGAGAAGTTGAATTATTAGCAGAAACAGGCACAGTTCTCAACGCATCTCTGACCCCTCCGTTCCACCATGATGAATCAGCAAATGAAGACACCCGATTGAGATACAGGTATCTTGATCTTAGGCGTGAGAATATGTCTGATAACCTCAAACTCAGACATCGGATCATTAAATCGTTAAGAAATTTTCTTGATGATCGATCATTTCTAGAAATAGAAACACCAATATTGACTAAAGCTACACCAGAAGGTGCTAGGGATTATCTGGTTCCCAGTCGGACCCAACAAGGAGATTTTTTTGCATTACCTCAATCACCACAACTTTTTAAGCAACTGTTAATGATGTCTGGCTTTGATAAATATTATCAAATTGCTCGTTGCTTCAGGGATGAGGATTTAAGGGCTGATCGACAACCAGAGTTTACACAACTCGATGTTGAGATGGCTTTTGTTAATCAGGATCAGGTAAAACAGATTATGGAAGATATGATCCAAAACCTATTCAAAGAGGTACTTGATTTCAAACTTCAACCGTTCCTTCAGATTAGTTACGAGGAATGCATGAAGCGATTTGGCAGTGATAGGCCTCATTTGGGGATCGATATGGAGCTTATTGATGTTGCTGATTTAATGAAGGATGTCGAATTTAAAGTCTTTTCTCAACCGGCCAACGACGAAGACTCAAGAGTAGCATGCCTTGTTTTGAAAAATAAGCCTGATATTTCTAGAAAACAAATAGATGATTACACTGAATTTGTATCCAATTACGGCGCTAAGGGATTAGCTTATATTAGAGTCAATGCTATAAAAGAAGGCGTTAAAGGAATGCAATCACCAATACTCAAATTTCTAGACGAAGATTGCATTAGTTCACTCACCGATCGTCTAAGTATAGAGGACGGAGATACTGTTTTCTTTGGTGCTGATAAAGCAGAAACAGTTAATGCATCATTGGGTGCTTTGAGAGAAAGATTAGCAACAGATTTTGATTTAATTGAATCCGGTTGGCACCCGCTTTGGGTTACAGACTTTCCAATGTTTCACTGGGAACCTAAAGAAAAAAGGTGGGTATCTGAGCACCATCCTTTTACTTCGCCACTTAACGATGACCCTCAGGATCTAATTGCTAATCCGAAAAGTGCAATTTCTCTAGGCTATGATTTGGTCCTGAATGGAAATGAAATTGGCGGAGGTTCAATCAGAATTCATTCCCAAGAGATGCAATCTGCAGTTTTTAAAACCTTGGGTATTAGCCCTGAAGAGGCAAGTGAGAAGTTTGGATTCTTCCTTGAAGCATTAAAATACGGGTGCCCACCGCATGGTGGAATAGCCTTTGGAATTGATCGGATAGTTATGCTGATGACTGAATCTACTAGCATTAGAGATGTTATCGCTTTCCCTAAAACACAAACTGCCAGCTGTTTGCTCACCGATGCTCCAAGTCAAGCTGGAAAAGGTCAGCTTAAAGAATTAGGTATTAGCATCAAATCAAAAAAATAAGCTTGAGAAATTAAAAATATTTTCATTCAAATTTTCTTTTAGATCATTGATAATACCCATCAATTTTTTAGGAAATGATAAGAAAATAAATGCCAAATAGTTCCTTCGCTAAAACCATTAATCTGATTTATATAGCTGCAAAAGTTCGTTTAGGCTTTTTGATTATGGCTTGTACATTGGCTGGCATTGCTGTTTCGCCTTCTTCCTCTTTATCATCACTGCAAATTCTAGCTTTAGCGATTTGTGTGTTGGTCGCATCATCAACCTCAGGAGCATTTAATCAATGGTTTGAACGAGATATAGACTCTTTAATGGATAGGACAAAAGAAAGACCTTTTGTCACGAAAGAACTCGAACCCTCTAATGCATGGAATATTTGGCTGACTCTGATTAGTTTGGTCGCACTTTATCTCACCTACTTGATTGCAAATATTGAAGCTAGTTTGTATCTCTTTGCGGGGATATTTACCTACGGAATTGTTTATACAGTTTGGTTAAAACGTAAAACATGGATGAATATTGTTATTGGCGGTTTAGCCGGAAGTTTTGCTGTACTTGTGGGTTCAGCAGCTACTGGGAATACCTTTTCGCCTCCAGCTTTAATCTTAGCAGTCGTTCTCTTTCTATGGACGCCCCCTCACTTTTGGGCACTTTCAATTTGCTTTAAAGATGATTACCAAAAAGCCTCAATTCCAATGTTGCCAGTTGTATCAACAATCTCTGTTACCAGTCATGCAATTTTTTGGCACACATTACTCCTTGTGCTTCTTTCTTTTACTCTGGTTTTCTATTCTATGCATTGGGTTTATTTGCTCTTTGCTGCCTCAGGTGGGCTTTATTTTCTCTATACTAGCTTTCAGCTTCTAAGACAGCAAAATAGCCTTTGGGCCAAGAAGACTTTTTTTGCTTCAATCATACATTTGGGTTTACTTTTATTAGGTGCCATGTTTGATGCTATGATATTTGCCTAAAGAGCAAATATTTTATAGCCATGAAAAAAATAATCTATACCATCGTTTTAAGCACTGTTATATGTACCTCAGGGTATTATGTCTGGGTTGGATCCTCTCCAATTCGCTTTAAAGATGATAGTTATCTTCGAGGCGTGGCTGATGAAGGGGTAAATAGCACGGGCCCTAGTTTTGTGGATTACGATAATGATGGCGATATTGATATCTATGTTGTTACTGAATATCACGGAACAAATCAAGGCAATCGTCTTTTTGAGAATAACGGCAATGGCCAATTTACGGATGTTGCTGTCGAAAGAGGCGTAGATAATAAAACCGGACTCGGTAGAGGAGCCTCATGGGGTGATTATGATAATGATGGTGACATGGATATGGTCGTCTCCAATATGCCACCTACAAATCGGTCAGAACCGGTGCCGACTACACTTTACAAAAATTTGCTAATTGAGACTGGTGAACCTAATTTTGAAGATGTCTCTCGAGAAGCAAACTTATTTAGGAAAGCCTACCCAAAAGATCAAGAAATTGGCGGCATAGGGAACACAGGGGCAGGAGTTGCTTGGGCAGATTACGATAATGATGGTGATCTTGATCTTTACTGGAAGTGCGCAGAATACGATATTGATAACGCACTCTTTAGGAATAACGGTGATGGGACATTTACTGACGTCACAGAAGAGTCCGGTACAGCGATACTCGAAATGGTCACTGAAGGCAACTCACAGGGTTCTCCAAATTGGACTGATGTCAATCAAGATGGCCTTATTGATCTTCTGGTGACCAATGAGGGCGATAAAAAAATTATGCTCTTGAATCAGGGTGACGGTACTTTTGAGAATATCACCTCTTCATTTAGGACGCCTTCAGCAACAGTCTTTTTAAACCCAGGTAATGCCAACGGAGCTTGTATAGGAGATATCGACAATGATGGGGATATGGACGTCTTTCTACCCACTGCCGATCAATCAAACCGTTTATACATTAGTCAATTGTCAGATACCGGTGAGCTCAGCTATAAAGACATTTCATTGACTTCAGGAATTAGCCATAAGTCAGG
>ENA-UPTF01000886-UPTF01000886.1-marine-metagenome-genome-assembly--contig:-NODE-886-length-20008-cov-6.450554_pt1 | contig 20008 bp, 28 predicted proteins | sample MGYA00238166_ERZ767019 | MGnify/ENA primary metagenome ERZ767019 (study PRJEB28930, sample SAMN06266391) | marine metagenome | isolation source: Sea water from 250 m depth | place: Atlantic Ocean | study... | reverse complement strand
ATTCTTCCAATGAAATTTGTCCTGCATCATATGCGCCAACTGCTTCGTAAACATCAACAACTGTAAGCTCTTTTCCATCCAACATTCCAGGCATAATTGTTCCGCCATAAACAAAAACGGATGGCAGATTCAAACGTGCCATAGCCATCATAGTTCCTGGGAGGCTTTTGTCACATCCAGCTATACCTACAAGCCCATCGTATTGATGAGCTCTCATCATCAATTCAATCGAATCAGCAATAACTTCTCTAGATACAAGTGAAGATTTCATACCTTCATGTCCCATCGCAATACCATCGCTAACAGCGATAGTAGAAAACTCTCTAGGAGTTGCACCACCATCCTTCACTCCTTGTTTAGCCCCTATAGCTAATTCAGGCAGATGAATATTACATGGCGTTGCCTCATTCCCAGTATGGCAAACACCAATGAATGATTTGCTTAAATCATCATCAGTCAATCCCATGGCTTTGTACATTGCTCTATGTGGTGCTCTTGCTGTTCCCTCAACCACATTTCTACTAGATATTTTCATTTTGATTATTTTGAACACATACTACTATAATTTAAATTCTAAAATGTAAATTTCATAAACAAGTAAAAATTATAAAAAATATGAATTCTAAAGAAATTGAAACATTCATTCAGGATGTTAGAGATGATATTTCAAGTAATTTAGAGGGTTTGTTAGGCTATTATGGATTTTTAGAAAATCACAATATAAGAAAAATTGTTATTAATCCTAATGACGAATTAAGTTTTTTTGAAGGTGCTGTAGTTGGAATGTTGGATCAAAGATATTGTGAATTTTTTCGTAGTAGGTTTGACACTGATATAGATGAAATTGTACGAATAGATATTCTAGAGATTATAAAATCACATTTACCTGCTATACGAAAAAAATTAGATTAACAGATAACTATGCATAAATAATAATTAGTATTTTTTGTAATAAGTTAGTCTAGTCACGTATTATTTGTGAATTAACTTCATCGATCTGAGCAGCAATCTGAGTTTCTGTTTCTCCACCGTATGAGATTAAAATTCTATCACCATCCTGTATTACATAATCATTTATGCTGTTTACAGAATCACCATTAATGAAATATTTGAGTGAATAATCTTGATTGGTACAGAATTGTCTACCATCGGAAAATATGTAACAATCTTCATCTATTACAATATTTAATGTTTCAAACAAATACCCAAGTGTTACTCCTGATGAATGTCTGTGAATTGTATTACCATCACTTTCCTCAAAATGGATCCAGCTATCTTTGATCTGATACGTGGTAGCAGAAAAATCAAACTTGTCACCAAAAATTCTCACTAACAATGATGCATGCTCATGTTCGTCACCCAACATTCCAGCTCCTGGTGGTGTGCCCGGTGCACTAGCATCCATAGTGACAAATGTAAAAGATGCATATCCAATAATTAATCCAATTAGTCCCAAAATACCTACAGCTAACAGTGTATTTTTCCGTTTTTGCTGTGAACGCTTAGCAACAAAATCTTCTCGTTTTTCTCGTCGTTCTTCTCTATGTTTTCTACCCATATGCTGTGAGATTTCATATTTTTACCCTATATAACATATGAAATTATTTGGTCAATTTGTTATATGATTAAAATAAACAATAACTTTATTTCAAACTTGATATTTCGAAAGACTTCAAGAATTTGATTCATCATCGATTTGTATTTCTATATTTAGCCATAAGTGGCCACGTGCCATAGTAAAATCATAGTTTCTTGCTTCAATACTTGTTTTTAATAATTCAAAAAGTTCATTCGGTACATCTTCCCAATATTCATCTCCTGTTTCTGCCTTCAAAATGTCTTGTTTTTGCATTTTTAGTAGGGATTGATGTACTTCATCATCACTCAAATAATCAGTTGCTTCATATCTATCTCCAATAATGATTTCAAAATGAAATTTCATATTTTTCTCATGAGTTAATGCTAATATATTAATTGATTTTTGTTTTAATAAATAACATTGTCATCGTGTATTTTTTGTGATATGATAAACGGAAAGCGCCCATACTATGAGATTTATCATGATAGTAATATTATAGCCATTTTGGATAAATACCCAATAGATAAAGGCCATTCGCTTGTAATTACAAAAAAACCGTACGAAAAATTAACAGATATGAGCAGCCAAGAAGTTGCAGAGTTATTTTCTAAAATACCAAAGATTGCCAATGCAATAATTAAAGCTACAAATGCTGATGCATTTAGCATAGCACAAAATAATGGAAAATCTGCCAAGCAAATAGTACCACATGTCCATGTTCATATAATTCCACGATATAGCAAAACTGGAACATTGTGGCTAAAAAGAAAAATTCTAAAAGATAATGAGCTTGATGAATTAGCACAAAAAATACGGAATTGTATAGAATAATTATCTAACTAGAATAATTTGGATTGTATCGTAAAATAGCACCGATCTTACCGACACTACCTAACATTAAACCATGTTCAGTATTGCCTGATATTACTTCTATTTTAGTTCCAGTTTTTGCTGCAAGTAATGCAAGATAATCTACAATATCTTGTTCATTAGTTTCATTATTTTCGGCTTTACAAGATGGGCATGGAGAATTCTTAAATTCTGTTTTAGTTGGTATTACTTTTTGTTGTTCAACAATTTTTTCTTGAATATGGTTACATCTATTACATTTTGATTCAACTTTGTAAAGTTCTGTATTATCTGTAATTATCAGTGTTTCAACAATATTATTTTTTAAATGATTTATAATATCATCAAGACCGTAAATTCCTAATCCTGAATTACTATTTATTTTCTTAAATAATTTTTCAATAATTTGTTTTTCTTCAACCATTCTAAAGTTTGAAAGAATCTCAGCAGATTTATCAAAAGCTTCTCTTATCCCTTCTGCACCCGAATATGATGCATCTATGGTTGAAATAATCATGTTTTGTAATCTATATTCTAGATAATTATTGTTAACAAATTCTTCTTTTGTTGGTCCAGGTCCAGAAATAACAAGCCCTTTAATGGGATAAATATCAATAAAATATTCTCGTGTAATGTTTGCTACTCTATTAAAGTAATATGTAAGTTCCATCTCCCTTAATTTTTGAAATCTTTTTGCAGACTGCCCACCTTGTCTATGTTTTCCAGCAACTCCAGAGCCAGTTTCTTTTAGTACCTCAATTTTATCTGCATGCAATAATCCCCAACCTGCATCTTTAGCATCTAGTGCTAAAAATCCAATTAAATTATCATCTTTCAACATATCATTTAGTATATCAACGTGGAAATGATCATCACACCTGTATAGGAATGTCTTAAGATCTTTTGGCGGGTCAATTTCAAACGCTTTAACAATTTCGCTTCCAGGAGGTCCACCACCTTCTCTTTGGAGTGCGCCACAAAATACGACTAGGCCTCTTTCAGGAGTTTTTTTATAGAGTTTTAATCGTTGTACTACTTTTGATAATGAATCAACTACGTGTGTTCTAGTCAGATCTGATTTTATGTTATCTGCAGTGCCCTGCTCTTCCTTTAAAATAGTGATTACTTCGTGCAGTTGTTTTCCTTTTGGAATATATACTGAAATTAGCTCTGTACCATGTCCCGCTATACTTGTTAATTCTTTGAGTATCTTTCTAATTTTATAAAGCTTAACAGAATCCTGCTTTTGAATTTTTATTTCAACCATATTTTTATTTTGAATTTATGAATATTAAGGTGAATGTTTTAAAAAATCTTGGCTGTAAATAACAAATTTGATTCATTTTTTGTGAATTTTATACAATATATTTTCTATATACGATCAGTTTTTTATCCAAAAAACTTATCATGACTTAAATATGTCTTTTTGATTTAAACGATTGTTGTCAGTGCCAAAACAAGTTACTAAACCAATTGTTAGAGTACCATTGTTTTCAATAATAATTCTTTCAATCGTGTGTGTTTTTGGCTTGTTTATTGTAGGCTATGATCAGGGTCATATGTTTAGTATTGTGCAAGGCGAACAGGCTTATGTAGAGCAATTTATTCATGAATTAACTCATGATATTAGACATGCTGCTGGATTTCCATGTCATTAGTTTAGTTATTGTTTTGGATTATGTTTCTGTAAAGTCTTACTTTTGATTTAATTATACCAATAGTGATATCTGCCTTTTTAATTCTACTTCTATACAGTTTTATTTTTTTTCCTTCAATTTTAGTATCAAATTTTTCAATTGTTATCAGAGTTAGTTTTTCAAGATTAGTTAGCGTTTTGTAAACATTAGATAGTGATAGTTGAGTTTCCTCAGAAATTGTTACTGCATCTTTTGCTTCATCTACAGTTGAAAATAATATAGCACGTGAACATACATGTGTTAATGCTTCTATTATACGCTGATTCATATCATATTCATCAAGCTCGAGTAAAGTTGGCTTTGGTAATGTACGCTTCATTATAATCAGTTTGCGGACAACCAGAGTGTCGGAGATGCCTTTTTAATCAGTATTTCCGCTTTATTGATACGGCTACGGTAAATTTTGAATCGTCTACCCTTATCTGATATATGATATTTTTCGACTTCAATTAACGTCAAATTTTCTAATTCTGATAATTTTTTATAAACAGAGCTTAATGGAATTTTTAATGAAGTAGAAATTGCACTAGCTGTTTTACCCTTTTTTACAATTGAAAAAATAATGGATCTTGATTCGGCATCTGCTAAAGATGCAATCACTTTTTGATTAATATCATATTTTTTTAAATTTTGAGATGTGATCTTATGCTGCATTATTTTTTTAATTGTATATCATATATAGACATATTCTCCATTCTAATAACATAGAATGTATGTGTCTACATAAGGAATTATAATATTTTATACGTAATATTATGTTGTAATATTTTTTATTTCGTTTTTTGTCTCAGCAAGTTTAATTTCTCTAGCTATGCGACGACCCATACTCATAGGTTCATTATAATTTAATGCTGTATATGGGGAACCGTTAACATAAAGGTTAGTACCTGCAACAATTCGTGCTGAAAACTCAAAAGTATGGAAGTTGGCATTTTCATCATAAACACCTTCAATACAAAACGGACCATTCATGCCAGGTGGAACCATATTAGATGATGCCTTGATAAAATTTTCACCCATAGTATATACTTCATCAAGTAATGATTCACGTAATACAAGTGGACTATTAGCGATAACGTTGAATGAAGAAATAATATCACTATTAAGTTGATTTTCAGCAGGAATTCTACCCAGTCCATCAATATCTGATTCATGTCTTTTATCAATTCCAAAAAATTCAAGTTCTTTTTTTATTGGTGAATAAAAAAATTGAAGGTATGCTAAAACTCCCGAGTGATATTCTTGTATATACAAATCTCCATCTCCAGTGATTAATCCTTGTTTAACTAATTGATCTCGTTTTTTATTATATTCTTGTTCAGTAGATGCCATAAAGTATCCTTTTCCACCTGCTGCACCATGTCTTTTTGCAATGACAAGATTAGAAATTTCTTTTGGGCTTGAGATTGATTTTGGAACATTAAGCTTTGCTTCTTTCATTAGCTGTTCTTTTAGCATACGATCAGATTCCCAACGTAAAATGTACTTGTTACCAAAGATTGGTGTTTTTATAGATTCAATTTGTTCAGAATCCATTTGAGAAATTAATGTTCCATGAGGAATTAGTATAGAATCATTTTCTTGTAGTACAGATTCACAATTTTTTTCATTTACTTCCATAAATGAATCCACAATAATCATTTCATCGATAAATTTAAAACGACGATAAAGTCGTTCACGCTTTTTCTCACATATTAAAACTGTTTTAAATCCTTCATCTTTCGCACCTTTTAAAACTTGAAGCGCACAGTGTGAACCTAAAGTTGCTATTGATGTCAAATTATACCATGATTTCATTACACACTCAATATGAAACTATTTGTCAAAATCCATCATCATTGTGTCTGAAATATTCATTTCGTGACTGAAAATCTAATGTAATTTATTTTAATCGAAAATAATTTTTGGCATATAAATAACAGAATCCCATTTATACCGGTCTTGTTTTTCTCATATATTGCAGATCTCTACAACTACTACTACTTTGATAGATGAGCCTGAGCGACAACAAGTTTTTCTTCAAATTATATCAGATCAATTTTCTATGAGAATTATATCTGCTATTATACCAGAGGCCAAAACCGCTGTTCAGATAGGAAAAGAAACAAACATACCGATTAGTACTGTTTATAGAAGGTTACAACTTCTTCAGGAAAACAAGATGGTGAAAATTTCAGGCGGAATTAATAAGGTTGGGAAATTTTTTGTATATCAAAGCAAGATACGAGAGATTTCAACTTTTTTTGATGGTAAATCCATGAGAATTTATGTTACACCAAACATTAATTTCACAATAGTGTAGCAAACACTAAAAAAATTCTAATAAATACTAATAGTCAAAAATAAAGTTATGATAGAAACTGAATTAGGGGAATGGAGGCGTACTCATTATTCAAATAATTTAGATCCTTCATTGACAGAAACTGATGTAATAATTATGGGATGGGTTTCAAGTGTTAGAGGTCATGGAAATATCTTATTTTTAACCATAATTGATAGAATGGGTGAGATACAAATTGTTGCAAAGAAGGACTCATGTCCAGATAATGTATTTGAAACCATTTCTAAATTAAAAGAGCATTCGTGTATAGGATTAAAAGGAAAAATTAATGCGTCTGAGAAAGCACCAACTGGTGTTGAAATTTATCCTGAAGATATTAGGGTATTTTCTATGGTTGAAAAAGTTCCTCCATTTGATCCTTATGTTAAAACAATCAAAAATATTGATACTAGACTCGAGATGAGAGCAATTGATTTACGTCGAGATAGTTTGAAAAAAATTTTCCAAGCACGTAGTGAAGTATTAAAGGTGATCAGAGAATATTTTTATGAAGAAAATTTTGTTGAGACAAATACACCGAAGATGATTGCAACAGCTACAGAAGGAGGTGCTGCATTATTTCCAATTTTTTATTACAACAAAGAAGCATTTCTTGCCCAAAGCCCACAACTATACAAAGAACAATTAACAATGAGTTTTGAGAAAGTGTTTGAAATAGCACCAATTTTTAGGGCTGAACCATCTAGGACAAATCGTCATTTATCTGAAGCAATTTCAATTGACTTTGAGGAAGCATATGTTGATTATAATGATATTATGAAACGAATTGAGTATGTCATAACGCGCTCAATTTCAGCAGTGCAGAAATTTTCGAACGATAACTCTGGGACTGAATTTGTGATTCCTGATACCATAAATACAATTCCAGTATATACATACGCTGAACTTTTAGAGAAAATTCAGAATGCAGGTGCAAAAAGTCAGTGGGGTGATGATTTGTATCCAGCGCAGCTAAACAAGATTGGAATAACTGGATTTTACTTTATCAAGGATTGGCCGGTAGGTCCGAAGCCATTCTACGTGAAAGTGAGTAAAAATGACCCAAAAATCTCAGAATCATTTGATTTAATGTATGGTGACTTGGAAATTTCTTCAGGCAGTACTAGGATTGAAAAAAAGGAGGAACTTGAAGATAGAATGAAAACTAAAGGCATGAAAATTGATACATTTGGGTATCACCTAAATGCATTCGAGTATGGTGTTCCTCCACATGCAGGATGCGGAATTGGTCTTGAAAGACTAATGATGGCATTGACGGGTACAGAAAATATACGTGATACAACATTTTATCCCAGAGATGTTGATAGGTTAACACCATAGGTGAAAAATTTGGTTACTGAGGAAGAAATTGCACATGTCGCAAGATTAATGAAAATTGAAATCGAAGATCATAGCGAACACGTAGAGAAGGTTCAAAAAATGCTTCAGTATTTTGACATTTTGGATGAAGCAGATGTTGAATCTGAAAAACTAGAATATGTTGGGATTGAAATGGATGAACTTAGAGATGATAGATACACCCCATATGACAAAAAATTATTAAAGTTTCTGAAAACCTACAGGGAAAAATACATCAAGGCTCCAAAGTTGAGTTAATTTGAATTTATCAATTTCTGCGTTAGATTATCAAACAAGTATAAAGAATGGTGACTTTACTGTTGAAGAATTTATTTCAAAATCAATTGAGAAAATAAATTCAGTAGAAGATAACCTTCATGCATTTTTGTTGAAGATGAATGATTCAGCACTGGAAAAAGCAAAGGAAATTGATCGTAAAATAAAATCAAATCAAAACGTTGGAAAATGTTTTGGTATGCCAATATCTGTGAAAGATAATATTTGTGTAGCAGGATATAGAACTACATGTGCTTCAAAAGTTTTGGAAGATTTTATTGCACCATATACTGCTACTACTGTTGATAGATTACAGTCAGAAGACGCAATTATAATTGGAAAAACAAATCTTGACGAGTTTGCAATGGGTCTTAGTACTGAATATAGTGCCTATGGAGAGAGTAAAAATCCCTGGAATACAGATTATGTTCCTGGCGGTTCATCAGGGGGGAGTGCAGTTTCTGTGTCAGCAAATGAGTGTGTTGCTTCATTAGGTTCAGATACTGGAGGTTCCATTAGAAATCCTGCAAGTTTTTGTTCAGTGGTTGGTTTAAAACCTACATATGGGCTCGTAAGCCGTTATGGTCTAATTTCTTATGCTAACAGTATGGATCAGATTGGACCGCTAACAAAGACAGTTAAGGATTCTGCATTTCTACTAAACATAATTTCTGGAATTGATCCTAACGATAATACTACAAGGGATGAGAAAAATCAGGACTATCTAAAAGATATTGATGTGGGTATAGAGGGTAAAAAAATTGGAATTGTGTCAGAAATGACAAGCAGTGAAGTGTTAAGTGATGAAGTTCTTAATTCAACTAATGATGCAATTAAAACATTTGAAAGTATTGGTGCAAACTGTGAGAATATAGAATTACCAATGGTTCCTTATGCTGTTGCTGCATATTATACAATAACATCAACAGAGGCAGGAAGTAATCTTGCCAGATATGATAACATAAGGTATGGTTATGATTTTGATTCGGAAGGCTTTGAATTTAATTCATACATTTCACAAGCAAGAAACAAGCTTGGACCTGAAGTTAAAAGAAGAATGATCCTTGGTGGTTTTGTGCCATCTGCTGGACATGCAGGTAAATATTTCCTAAAGGCATTAAAAGTAAAATCTAAACTTGTGTCTGAATTAAAACCAATTTTTGATAAATTTGATTTTCTAATTTCTCCAACTGTTCCTATTCAGCCATTCAAATTTGGTGAGATTAAGGATCCTATACAGTTCATGAAAATTGATTACAATACTGTAACATCCAACCTTACTGGAAAACCTGCAATATCTGTCCCGTATAAGATTGTAAATGGATTACCAATCGGAATACAAATAATGGCGGACAGTTTTAAAGATCATTCTTTGTTGCAAGCAGCATATGCATTAGAAAAAACTGTAAAATTACCTGAGGTGCCAATCTAATGGCAAAGATTGGACTTGAGATACATTGTCAGTTGACCAAACTTGAAAGTAAATTATTTTGTTCCTGTAAGGCGGATTATAGGGAGTTTGAATCTAATACAAACATCTGCCCAATTTGTATGGGAATTCCAGGTTCATTACCACTATTAAATAAAAAAGCAGTTGAAAAAGCCACACTAATTGCCATGGCACTTGATTGTGACACACCACCTCAAATTGCATTTTTTAGAAAAAACTATTTTTATCCTGACTTGCCAAAAAACTTTCAAATTACTCAACTAAATGCTGACGGATATGATAAGACCAGTATTGGTTGGGAAGGTACAATTACTGTAGATAACAAGAAAATACGAATAAGAAGAATACAGCTTGAAGAAGACCCAGGCAGACTAATTTATGAGGGTGCTACTGAAAGAACTAAAGTAACTTTGGTCGACTATAATAGGGCTGGCACACCATTAGTTGAAATTGTTACAGAGCCAGATTTTGAAAATCCACATCATGTAAGAAACTTTCTCAATATACTTTCAGATTTACTAGAAAACTTGGATGTTTCTGATCCTGGGCTTGATGGTGCAATGCGTGCTGATGCTAACGTTTCAATTGAGGGTGGGTCAAAAGTTGAAATAAAAAACATTAACTCATTTCATGATTTAGAAAAAGCAGTACATTTTGAGATAACAAGACAACAAAGTCTTGCTGAAAGGGAAATTGAAATTATTCAAGAAACCAGACATTGGGATGATAAGCGAAAAATTACTGTTTCGGCAAGAACAAAGGAGGAAGAGGAGGAGTATAGATACCATCTTGAAGCTGATATTCCGTGGGTTAACATTGGTAGTAAAACAAAAAATGAATTACAGGTACATATGCCTGAGAGTATTAGCTCAAAGAGGGAGCGATATGTTTCAAAGTATTCTATTACATCACAGGTTGCAGACATATTATCTTCTGACAGATACTTTTCTGAACTTTTTGAAAATGCAAAGGATGAGACAAATGCAAAAGATGTTGCAAATATGATCACTACTGATATTATGGGTTTGCTTGACACGCGTGAAAAACGTGATTCATCAAAACTAAACGCGAAACATCTTTCGGATCTGATTGCATCTATTAAATCAAATAAAATCACTAGATCATCTGCAAAACTTGCATTGGATGAGATTATAAAAAATGGAAAGCCGTTATTACAAATAATAAAAGATCTTGATTTGGGTCATGTTTCAGATGAAGATACACTATCTAATATTATAACGGAAGTTTTAAACGAAGAAGCAACTGCTGCGGAAGATGCAAAACAAAATCCTGAAATAATCAACTTTTTGCTGGGAAAAGTTATGCAAAAAACGCATGGAAAAGCAGAGCCAGAACTTACATTAGCACTTTTGAAAAAAAATCTTGGAATCTAAAAAACGAATTTTAGTTTTGGGTGGTGGATTTGCTGGAGTAGATTGCACCAGAAAATTAGAGCAGTATTTTCAAAACAGGGATGAGATTGAAATTACACTAGTTAGTGATGATAATTTTCTGCTTTTTACACCTATGTTGCCACAGGTTGCTTCTGGAATGGTTACTCCAAGACATATTGTGATGCCACTTAGATCATTATGTAAGAAATCTAGGATATACGAGTCAACCGTGAGGGATATTGATCCGATCAGCAAACATGTAACATTGGAAGGTACACCTGAAAAAAGAGGTGTTCGTATACATTATGATTATTTGGTTATAGCACTGGGTAGCGAGACCAACTTTTTTGGATTAAAAAACGTTGAAAAATATTCTTTCACAATGAGGACGTTAACTGATGCATTGTCACTTAGAAACAGGCTAATTGATATGCTGGAACAAGCAGAAAATGAAACTAGTGAAGAACTCAAACGTCGCTTACTAAGTTTTGTTATAGTTGGTGGTGGATTTGCTGGAGTGGAAACAGCAGGAGAAATTAATGATTTTTTACATGATGCGTTGAATTATTATCATAATATCAAAAAAGAAGATATCAATGTAATAATTATTGAAGGATTATCTAGTATTTTACCAGGGTTTAATGAAAAATTAGTAGAGTATGCGCATAGTAAATTAGAAAAAAATGGCGTTAAAATATTACTTGATACTATTGTTTCAGACTTTAATGGGAAAAATGTAATTGTAAATAAATCAACAAAGGCAACTTCCGCTGTTAAACCAAAAACAATAATTCCGTCTTATACACTTGTTTGGGCTGCTGGCATTACTCCAGTTGATATTATTAAGAAATCAATATTCAAAACAAAGAAGGGACAAATAATTGTTAACAAATTTTTAGAGTTGCCTGATTTTTCTGGCGTATTTGCAATTGGCGATTGTTCACGGTTTGATGAATCGATTAGCAAAAGTTATCCACCTACAGCTCAGTTGGCGGAGGCTCATGCAAAATTAGCAGCATACAACATCAAGCAAATGATCAGTAATGATGAAAAAAAGAAATTTGATTATAATTGGAAGGGCCAAAGTGCAATTATTGGAAAACGTTCTGGAATTGCTTATGTATTGGGTTCTAAAGTAACTGGATTCTGGGCGTGGTTAGTATGGATAAATTATTATCTATCAAAAATGCCAAACCTGGAAAAAAGATTGAGAGTTTGGTTAGATTGGAATATAGATTTGTTTTTTACAAGAGATATATCCAGATATGGATTCAAGAGAAATATTTTAAAAGAATATCAAGAATTGGATGAAGTTGACGATGTATGGTAATGTCTTATAATTTTTCAACAGATATTAAACATTAATAATTAATTCGTGCATGAATATGGTTTTTTTCTACTTGGCAACTGGTGTAGTAACAGGTATTTTAGGAGGTATTTTTGCAATTTCCTTTTTTTATAATCCCGAAAGTCTGTTTATGCCACGATAGTTTTTCACTAAAAATTATAATTCTTTAGCAACCATTGGCAAAAAGGCACCTGCATCAGATACAATTCCTAACGCCTGCCACGTACCACGATCCATTAACTTTGTAACAGTTGGCTGGTTTATGTCAATAACTATCACTTTGACATTAGCAGGTAACATGTTTCCAGTTGCAATTGAATGTAACATTGTAGCCACCATTATCACCATTGAGGCATCTTTTAGTATCTCTTTGTATTTTTTCTGAGCCAATGTAACATCAGTAATTACATCCGGTAAAGGACCATCATCGCGTAAGGATCCAGCCAAAACAAATGGTATTTTCTTTTTTATACACTCATACATTATACCCTTTGTTAGCTTTTTTGATTTTACCATTTTTTCTATAGAGCCAGCTTTAAACACAGCATTAATTGCATCCATATGATTTCTATGGCCTCTTACAGCAAGTGTTCCGTCACGAACATTCATTCCAAGTGATGTTCCAAGTGTAGCATATTCTATGTCATGAACTGCAAGTGCATTTCCAGCCAAAACTGCATCAATATATCCAGCATGAATGAGTGCTGAAACTGATTCAGCTGCACCAGTATGAATAATTGCAGGACCGCCAACTAATACAATTTTACCACCATCTTTTTTGGTACGTTGTATATCCTCTGCAACTTTTTTAGCTATATGCTGTGTTGGTCTTTCACTAGAGCTTCCACTTCCCATAAATTGAAAAGCATTCATTCCCTCTCTGGGTCTCTCAGGTGGAATTATTCTAATACCATTTTCTCCTACTACAATTTTATCCCCTTTTTTTATCTGACGTACAGGAACACATGTTGCTTTTTTTGATTTAACAACAATACATTTGTCCATCATTATATCGTCCACATTAATCCATTTGTTGTTAAGAAAAACTTGTGTTTGATTATTTGTAGTACTATAGAAATTATCAGGCATAACCATATCTTTTGACGCAGAACTCAACTTCACATTTTTTTGAGTTTTGGATGTAGCACCTTGACGATAAACATAGTTCAATATTTTGTCTAGGCTTTTTGCATTTTTTCCACTTACAAGCAGTTTTGCATAACTTTCATCCTTTTTCTTTTTACCTACTTGTATATCTAAAACCTCAAATGAACCGTCATGATCCATAATTCCGTCAAAGACCTTTGTCAGGATTAGCGAATCTATAAGATGTCCGCGTAATTCTATTTCCGATGAAAATTTCTTCATGTATCTACCTAAATTATTGGTAAGTAAAATGTTACGATAAAATAATTTGATTATATGCTATACTGGGAGTGTAACCTCACCAATGTACTCCTCAATACTATCTGATTTTAGTGAGGCTATAATACTGGTTTTTTCTCCATCAGACAGGCCTTGTGCAATTGTCTTTGCAATACCATTTCTGTCACATAGTACAAGAATATAGCCACCATCATCAGTTACAACAAACCCAGTTGCCCCATTTACAACCGAATACAAATTTTCTTCCCCAACAGGCTCCCAAACGTTTGTCTTGTTGTCTTTTAGTGCCAATGCAGGCATTGCTTTACCATTTGCAAATTTGTTAAGATACTCTCTTGCATCATTAACACGCTTCTGACCTACTTTTAGAGCCATGAAATACTGCATGATGTTTAGTTAAGAGATTATTATTAATAGATTATTCAATACTTTTTTTTACGATACCCCTTCTTTTTGGGATGATGACCACTCTTCTTTTTCTTTGGTTCACTATAGTAATCCATTGAAGCCGCTTTTGGATTAAAAATATTAATTATGTTCTTTTTATTATCGCCCTCTTTTTTTTTAGAGGTTTTTTTCTTTTCAGAATTAAAAAAATCTCGAAAGCCCATGATTAATAAATAATACTTGTCTTTGATAAATGTGCTCTAAAATTAATTATTATGTAGTAAGTGGTTGAGTTTTAGTTACATTCTTTTCTGTTGCTGTAGGAAAAGATTCGTCTAAGAGATTTAATGAGAGATTTTTAATATCACTATATGTACTTGTGATAGTATCAAGTGCCTCTTTCAAGTTAGCTGCTATGTCAATAGCATCAGAAGATTCCTTATCTAGAGAACGTTCTAATTTTGTAAGTTCTCTAGATGATTCTTGATGTCTTTTGGCAGCTTCTGTTGTAAGTTTTTCTGATGCACGTAGTTGTATTTTTGCTTTTTGAGTATTTGCCTCTTTGCCAATAAGTGATGCTTTTAAGCCATAAGTTGCAATATCTGCATCTGTAGGATTTAATTTTGCAGTAACTTTAGTAATATCATCAATAGCCTTTTGGATTTCAAGAAGTTCTTTTTCTGTTTTGATAAATTTAATCTCGTCGGAGGTAGCTTTTGATTTCATATGAGACAAATATGAAGATGCTCTTTTAACAACATCTTTTTTTGTTTTTACACTGATTTTCAATTGCTCTGAGGAAGTTTTTTTCTTAATTAGTTTTTTCCGTGATGTAAAAATAGTATTAGTAACAGTATCAATATCTCTCTTCATATCATCCGCTATTTTTCTTACTTCAGAAGAGGAGTTTAACGCCTCTCTAACACGATTAGTATCTATCTCACTAATATCATATCTTGGATTCATAATATCGTGAATGATTTTATCAACAATTGATTGGCGTTTTGAACGTCTGTTTGCTGAACGCTTACTTTTTTTACGCTTTTTAGCCATCAAACATATTTAATTTACCCTATTTTTAAAGTTAAAAAATTAAAATTGTGAAGTATTAGGAAAACAAATTACTAATTATTCTAAAAGCTTTGAAAGGATTTCACGCAAGTATTTGCTTTTAATTTCAATATTGGCTGTTTGAAAGAAAGATCGCAATTTTTCCTTTGAGTGGCCTTTATCATAATAATATTTTGCCTGAAAAACCATTTCTAGTTTATCAATTTCGTGAACAAGTTTTGCTTCTTCTGATGAAATGCTTTGATATTCATCCCAGATTTTATAATATGATTCAGAAATTTTGTTTGGTAGATCGTTTAAAATTTGTTTCATTGCAAGGTTTTCTTTTTCATGTTTATTTTTTTTTGAAATTTCATCTGGGGTTAAATCACCAATAATCGATTCGGATAAATCATGTAGTAATACCATTTTTATGATTTTTTCAGTATTCAATTCATGTAAATCAGAATAAATCATTGACATAATTGCAGCTGAATAGGTATGCTCCGCAACTGATTCAACGTTATCAATTTGAAGTTTATCCTTCCATCCTTGTCTAGGAACATTCTTCAAGTCCAAGACTTTTTGGAAAAAATTTAGTAACATATTATATCTTATTTTAATTAAAAAGACAACCTTAAATTCGTAACAATTTGAATTGCCGATATGCCAGGGTAGCTCAGCCCGGGAGAGCACTCGGCTGAAGACCGAGCCGTCGCGCGTTCAAATCCCGCCCCTGGCATAAAATTATATCTTATGAGATAGAAAATCATAATAATATTTTAATACAGGATATTCTACTGTTTTTCAGATTTTCCATGAATAAGAAGAAAACAAGCAAACCAGAAACAAAAAAACCTTCATCTAAATCTAAAAAGGCTAAAACTAAGCGAGTGTCTAAAAGTAAAAAATCAAAAAATTCAGAATCTTTTGAAGATACTGGGGTGATTGTGGTTGATGATGATTTAACAATAGATAAAGAAAAGGAATTGGAAGAGCGTAGGGCATTTTTGGAAGAGGCACGGTCTCAGGACTCATCTGATTGAATTTTGCATAATCTTTATTCATTTCTAGGCGTATCTAAAATATGCGTGCACTCTGTTTGATTAGAACCCAACCGGGAATGGTTGATAAAGTAACAGAAACACTTTTTTCCAAAAAATATACTATCATAAAGGAAGTAATGCCGGTAACTGGTAGGGCTGATGTTTGTGTTGTTTTACAAAGTTCTATTGATAAAATAAATTCCACCATAGTTGGTTTTAAAAAAATTAAAAATATAGTTTCAACAGAAACACTAATTGAATTGGAGGTTGATATGGGTTGGTAAAAGCTGTCGTTTTAGTAAAATCACCAAAAAAGCTTATTGCTGTTAAATTAAAGCAAATTAATTCAGTTTACGAATCTTTTCCAGTTAGTGGACAATTTGATGCTGTTGCGGTGATAGAAGTAGAAAATTTATTGGAAATTAAGGATGTTACTACGAATATTCAAAAAATATCCGGTGTTGAAAGAACAGAGACAATGGTACAAGTTCAATGATAAAGAATTTACATAAGGAATAATATAGATAAATCATGAATGTTAAAAAAGTTGGAAATGTCATTTTGGCGGTTAAGGATCTAGAAAAATCAGTTAATTTTTATCATAATATTTTAGGCATGCCAATCAAAAATACACGTTCTAATTGGATTGATCTTGGGCAAAGTGGCGCTTTACTTAGTCTCCGTCCTGCATCGGCTGAACTTTCAATACCAAATGATATGATTATGATCGGTTTTGTAATCGGTGATGTTGAATCTGCAGTAAATGAATTAAAATCAAAAAATGTGAATGTTGACAGAGAAATTCAAACACGAGAAGCCGGAAAAAATGCAATAATACGTGATCCTGATGGATATATGATTTCTTTGTTTGAGCCTAATTTTACTGCTGAAAAAAATATACAATCAGGTGGTTATATTGGCTTTACACCAGCTTAATGGTTTAATATTTTCATAATTAATTTTTAAAACAATGTTTATTTTTTTAATTACAAAAAAACTGTTAGCCTAGATTTTTTTTGATACTTTTTCTTCTAATTTTTTTTTCAATTCTATATTTTCCTTTAGAATTTTTTTATTTTCTTCTTTAAGTGTGGTAATAGAGTTTTTTCTTGAATGGATAGGATGTCCAGGAGGGATTAAAGTATTGGATGACATGTTAAGAAGACCTGCTGCCATTTTATGATACATTTCAGTAAAATCTTGTAGCTTAGGACTTAGTGCTGCGTTATCAGCAGATAACTGTTGACTTAATTTTGATGTATTAATTAGACCGCTTGGAAGATTCGCACTAGGAGGATAACGTAGCGCATCTGGCATCAAGAGAGAAAAATCTATTGTATTATCATATATTCCAAAAATACTTTTTTTCATAGGCTCATTCATATTTTTTAGATGATTTAGGCATATTTGTTCTTTAGTGTTTATCCAGTAAAGCAACAAGGTAAAGATACACTCAGTTCTCATCAATTATTTCTGATCGCTGATCCTTATAGCGATCATAGATACTTGAAAAAAAATGATGCAGGGTTTAAAACGAAAATGTCTTAAATGTAAAAAGGACATAGAGCCGATGGATTTACATAAAATTGTAATGTATGTTGTTCAAGATGAGTTCACTGATCATTACTATGAGCACATAGAATGTCCTGACAAGTTTACTGTTTAACTTACATATTCATAAATTGGATAAAGTTTACCCGAATCTCGATAACGATATTTCCATCTGGCCTCACTTAGTGTTTTTTTCTTAAAATTTTTTTGTGTTGTAGGATGAATTTTTTTGTATACATCCGCACCAATTAAAATCTGCTGTGGCTTTGCCATATTCTGTACTTTGGCAGCCATATTCATTGCTGGACCCAAAATATCAACATGAGATTTTTGTTTATCAGAGCCATAACGAACTATCATATTCATGCCGAAATCTAAACCCACTTTGATGTAGAGGGGAGGATAATCATGCTCATTTAAAACTGGGTTTATTCCCTTCTCCATAATCGTAATCATATTTTTTGCACATTCTATCGCTTTATCAGCAGCTAAAAGAGTACTGACATCAATAAAGTAACCAATAACTGCATCACCTACAAATTTCAAGGCAAACCCATTATGTTGTTTTATAGAAATAGCCATTTCCTGAGCAAATGAACTAATAATAACAGCTACTTTTTCTTCGGGCATTCTTAATGTGATATCAGTAGAGCCAACAAGATCAACATACATGACAACCATGGGCAATTTTTCAGAAACATGTTTTCTTAAAAATAAATCGGATTCATCCACTGTAGCTTCATATTCAATTCCCTTTGTTATTGAATTCAAAATTCTTTCTTGTGATTCTGAAATCATTGTATCCGAATCAAGCGTACGTTTTTCTTTTCTTTGTAAAAGCATGTTGATTATGGCTGTTTGATCAATCTGTGTACTAAGTGAATTTGAACCATCTAATTGTTTATCATCAGCTAATTCATTTTCTTCATTCATGTTTAACACATCATTCCAATGGAAAATCTACGCCGCATGACAGGCATTTACCTCTTTTTCCTTTATATTGATTATCATAATATTCAACAATTTTCACTTTGCAAGATTCGCAAGTAATAACACTCAACTACTCTCAATAATATCTAAATGTTAAAAACTATTCTTTTTAGATTAGGATTTTATGTAGCAATTTATCAGTTAGTTTCATGAGATTAGGCATTAAAACTGACGATGAATTCCTAGTTAAATTAAATGAAAAAAATGAACAAATTCAGGATATTTTTACTGATAAAATTAAAAATCTAACAAAAAAATATTTGGTGGATGTCATGCTACAGGATGGCAGTGTAAAAAAACAAGAAACATTTGATGTACAAAAAATAGAATCGTTATTCAAAAATATTGGGGAACATTTGGATGACTGGACGCTAAGGGGGATGTCTAGTACGAAGAATGAAGGTCTTAGAAGAAACTTCATAAAACTAGATAAAATAGTGGAAAACTGCCAAATTTCACTGCATTTATCATTACAGTATCATGTGTTATTGTTCTATCAACCAAATTATGAGGTTATGAAAAAACAGAAGGAGTTAGCTGATTTTATGGATGAAACGAAGAAACGTGAAGAAGAACTCACCAAAAAAAGCGATAAAATCATTCTTAAAAAATTAAGGGATGAAGGCTACAAAGATCTTGATCCGGAAAATCTTTTTGAAATTTTTTACAGTAATGACAAAATCAGAGAGAAGATTATGAATGAAATAGAAACAGAAACTAGTGGAAACCTAGAAGAAATTAATCAACATAAAAATAAATTATTAAAAAATTTAGACGATTTACTTTTAGAAATATATCAAATTGAGCCAATTCTTATTGATGAAACTAGACTTGTATCAGGTGAAGAGGGGTGTGTTTGTAATATTGATATTGAAGAAATTGAAAACAGTCAAAAAACTGGTTCATTTGATTCTGATAATATTACAGATGAAAGTAAAGAAAAAATTCAAACATCTGTTAACCAAGTTTTTAATGCAGTACAGAATGCTAATTAAATTTGGTAAAAATATACGGTGTGTCAACAGGTTGATCAACTGTCCAATACGTTGGTAGTGTAACAGTGTTGATCACTTTAAGATCAAAATTATCTATCAATAACCCCCATCCCCATTTTGAATCATCTGTCACATATTTTCTTGTGGCATGACTTCCAGCTAACACAATAAGAGAATTTTTTTTTATCATAGGCATTGATTGTATTTTACTAATGACACTATTTGATAACATCTCACCTATCTCTGGAAGGCCGGAAATAAAAAATGCTGGTCTAGATAAATTTAATTCTGAATAATCAAATTGTGTTGCATCACCGGCTATAGCATTATA
>ENA-UPTF01000885-UPTF01000885.1-marine-metagenome-genome-assembly--contig:-NODE-885-length-20018-cov-4.919011_pt1 | contig 20018 bp, 11 predicted proteins | sample MGYA00238166_ERZ767019 | MGnify/ENA primary metagenome ERZ767019 (study PRJEB28930, sample SAMN06266391) | marine metagenome | isolation source: Sea water from 250 m depth | place: Atlantic Ocean | study... | reverse complement strand
CCTTTGGCATGGCAGAAGCGATGGGGTTCGAGAAGATGGCCGGAATGGGTGGTGAACACGTTGCAGATATGTTAGGTGCTCTGGAAACTACGCATATAGAAACTATTGGTGCTGATAACCTCTCTGAAATCGCTGCTACTATGGACATGGAACATTTTAAGGCTATGGGCGGAGCCCAAACCGTAGCCGTGGTTGAGACCGTCGGACTTGACACAGTCATAGAAATGGGTCCTGAGAAAGTTGCCGATGTAGCTGGAGCTATGGAGTTAGAAAACTTCCAGGAACTTGGCGCGGAGCAAGTAACCGAGATGGCCGCTGTAATGGATAAAGAGAACATGGCCAGTTTGGGAGATGCTGCGGCTGCCGGTATGGTGGAAACTATGACGGGAGATCAAATTGGCACTCTTGAAAGCGATCAATTAGCGGGGCTCGCCTCGAGTATTGATCCAAACACTGCTCCAACTTTGGGGGCTGAGCAGGTGACCTCAATGGTGTCTCATATGGAAACATCTGCTATTACTGAAGTAGGAGGAGCAGTGGTTAGTGGGATGATGGCTGCGATGTCTGGTGAAAATATTGATTCTCTGGCAGCGGATCATCAAAGCGCCGTTTTAGATTCAATAGGGGCCGATCTCATGGGCTCTAATGGTGCAGGGTTCGATGCTATTGAACCAGCAGGAGCTAGTTTCGAACAGATGTCGCCGACTGATGAGGCAGCGCCTTCTGACCCGGCCGCGACAGAAGCATTTAGTGTTGGAGACCTATTTACAGGATAAATCTCAGTCAATTATCTTTTCGTTAATGGTAGGACAGATAAAACAGGTATGAAACAAAATAACGTACTTTTCAAACTAGACCGTTTGATTCTCATGGTAGTCGCGGTTTTGGCTATTTCCATAATTGCTTGTGGAGGTGAACAGGTAGCGGAAAGCCCTGATCCAGTAGCCACCGTGACGTTAGAACAGGCCACTTCTGAACCTACAGCCACCAATTTACCGGCCGCTGAACCACCAAAGTCACCGGTTCCTACTGAATCTCCAACAGCTACTACTATAAGTGAACCTACCCCGACACCCATTAGAAAGACCACTATCGGAGACTACGGTTTCTCTCTTGATCTGGATGGAGAGGTAGCGGTCCAACCTCGAGGGTGGACTGGTGCTGAACCAGATACTTCCCAGGGGATGATAAAATTCCCATACGAAGGTGTTTCCGCTATTTTGGTGTGGTATTCGTCGGATATTACACCTCAGCAAATAGTTGCTGATAGTTATAATCTGTTAAAGGATAGCCAGCCGAATCTAACTTTTGAAGGAATCAGCGATGGTGCTTTCCCGGTGTCAGGAGAAACAGGTGTTTTTGGTGGATTTAAAGTCCTCGATGGCGCATCAACTGTAGGTGGAGGATTTGTCTCAGGTTGGGTATGTTCAGAATCGCAATCTAGATACGCACTTACGGTTACAGGTCCTCAAGCTACGGTAGTTCAAATTCGATTCCAGCGAATAGTGAATCAATTTAGCTGTTCTTCTTGATTGATTAAAATATCATTGTTTGTGTTGGCAGCTAATATTTCCCCTGATTTTTCAGACCTTCGTTGCCGACTGCGCGAATATATCTATTAAGTGATTATATGATCTAATAGGCGTGTTAATACCCTATTGGTTTATACATTTGCGTTCAGCAGAGTGCTACGCTACCGTTTTTGACATCCAAGATAATCTATTAAGGTTGTAAATTGACTGAGTCTTACATATGGATCGCTTTGCTAAGTGCGAGTACGTTTGGGATGGTTACGGTATTAGATAAACGGTTAGCTTCTCGTAACATGCCTTCTTTACCTGCTTTTTACATGGGCGTGGTTATTTCTTTAATTTCATATGGAACAATTGCCTTTGTAATGACAGGTATACCGGAAAACATTAATCTTTTCAATTTCATCGCAAGTGGCATTTCCGGAATCTGTTGGGGTGTTGCTTTAGCTATGATGTTCTGGGGGTACAAATTAGAAGAGGCGTCCAGAGCCTCAGCAATAATCCACACTTTTCCGGTTTTTGTTGCCGTACTGGCAGTTTGGTTCCTCGGCGAGACCTTGATAATTCGCCAATGGATAGCCATTTTGATCGTGGTTGCTGGTGCCTTTACAATATCTTTTTGGGGGTCACATGGGGGGCAAATCGTTCGGCTGAACAAAGCTTTGCCAATACTCCTTGGTGCTAGTTTGTTCACCGCTCTAGCTATGTTATCAGGTAAATATGCTCTTGAGGAACTCCCTGTGTGGTTTGTGTATTCCATTAGAAATTTTGGTATGGGATTGGTTTTTGTGTTTTTATGGAGGCCAGGATCCTTCGGAGTTTTGTTTAGAGCATTAAGGAACTGGCAAACTTTTCTGCTACTATTTTTGGCGGAATTCAGTCTGGCTCCCTTGGCAGTATTGATGAACGTGACTGCGATAAGCTTGGGGCCTGTCTCTCTTGTGTCGACTATCACAGGTACCCGTCCAATTTTTGTTTTTATATTTGGTACGTTCCTGAGCACATCTCGATTTAGGCTATTGGAAGAACCTCTAGATCCAAAAACTCTAATGGTCAAGCTTATTTCAATTGTGATGATAGTTGTCGGGATAGGAGTATTGACGTTGTCTTAAAATATGTGCCACGAATTAGAATGGTTAGGGCAATTGACGCTGGTAGTTAAACCCCTATAATTTAGTAATATCGGGATCCTAAGTATTGTAGAAAATGCCGTGAGTATTGGTAGGAGCGATTATGAAATTTGGACTCTTTTATCAGATCCAGGTGCCAAAGCCATGGGACGACGAAAGTACAGCTAAAAGAATCTGGGAGGCTCTGGACCAAATCGTGTACGCCGAAGAGATGGGATACGAGAGTGTGTGGTTTTCAGAACACCATTTTAGGCCGGTTTGGTCTCACAATAGTGCGCCAGACCTTACCCTGGCAGCGGTAACTCAGCGTACTTCTCGCATCCGGATGGGAATCGGGGTGGTTTTAGCACCTATTCATCATCCATTACATACAGCGGCTCGAATGGCTACATTGGATATTTTAAGTAAGGGAAGAGTTGATGTAGGACTAGGGAGGACCGGCTATCCTTATCAATTGACTCCCTACGGCTCCGATCTAGAAGATACCCGTGTGATGTGGGAGGAATTTGCTGAGGTTTTACCTAAGGCATGGACACAGGAAGTTACATCGCATGATGGTCAGTACTTCAAAATACCGCCCAGGGAGGTTCTTCCTAAGCCTTTGCAGAAGCCTCATCCGCCTCTATGGTCTGCGTGCGGCAGTGATGAAACTGTACGTTTAGCTGCCGAAATGGGTTTAGGTGCGCTTGTAGGTAGCGAAGGCGGTCCGGAAAAAGTTGGTAATCTATTAGATCTTTATCGCAAAACGGTCAAGTCTGCTACTCCTACAGGAATGGTAAATGACCAAAATGCTCTGATGACCGCCGGGTTTTGTCATGAGGATCCCAAAGTAGTGGAGACCAGGGGAGTTGAATTAGTGCATTGGTATATGGAGCAACAGCGGGAACGGGCGCGATTGGTTTGGAAAGGCGTTGATCCCGCTACGGTTCCACCAGATTATCAGGGTTATTATGAAAAAGACATGCAACTCGCTGCGGGACCTCATGCTGGAGACAAGACAGCTCAAGAAGTCGTAAAACAGGGTACATCTTTTTTGGTAGGGACTCCCGAAGATTGTATAAGATTCGTCGAAGAATATGAGGCTATGGGAGTGGAGCAGGTTTTCTCCCTTAATGCGATTGGTCCTGAATCACATGAGGAGACTATGAATACTCTTAAGATGTTCGGTGAACATGTGATCCCTTATTTCAAGGCAAAAGATAAAGCCCAAACAAACAAGTCCAAATGATCGCTGAATATATTTAAACTCCGAGAAATTAAGTTAACGGATGTTAGTTAGGGTACTTTATAAATTCATTTAATCAATGGAAAATCTTCGTCGTGGCTTGCAAAACCAGGAATTGGATCTACCTCCTAGCATTGGTTCTGGTCCTGCAACGTCACAGCAAGGTTAGGTCTGATCAAGTTTTTGGAATGATCTAAGTACGGGGAAACTTAATTGGTGTTTGGCTCTAGCCGAATTGCCTGAGATCCCAGTTGAGGCCAGGCTGCTGGGGCACTCGATTTCTCCAGGCGCTCCTTTATTGGGAGGTTGTCGTCCCAGTAATAACCAATAAAACGTTTTCCTGTTATACCTTCCGATTCTTCAGACGCCAGCCAAACTACCGGTTTTTGCATGACACTGGGTTGTATCATGTAATCTCTACTATGGGTGGTGTTATCGGGAATCAAGTCGGTATTAGCCATCCCGCCGGGTACTAGAACATTAACGGTGACCCCGGTACCTTCAAGTTCTCGTGCCGCCATTGCGATCATAGCTTCATGAGCGGCTTTTGATGGACCGTACGGGGCGGCCCCTTCCCTGTACATGGTGTTCATACTGGTGGTGACACCAATGATGCGGCCCCATTTCTGTTTAATCATGTGCGGAACAACAGATCGTGTCATGTAAAAAGGTCCATTACTGTTTACAGATACTACTCTATCCCACTCTTCGGGAGAGACTTCCCAGAAATTATTTTTACTTTGGGTGCCAAGGAGCATGTTCTGAGGTGCAATACCGGCATTATTAACCAGTATGTGGAGCCCCCCTAGTTCTTCGATCGTTTGTTTTACGGATCGTTCTGCCTCGGAAAAGGAGGAAACGTCCACCACTTGGCTGGTTACACATCGGTCTCCTCCGATCTCTTGCATGTAGTTTGATGTTTCGTCCAGCCATTCTTGATTAATGTCCATCATGGCGACATGAGCGCCGGCCCGAACTAGAGCCTCGGTCATAGAGCGACCTAGGCCCCTAGGGCTTGCTGCGCCGGTTACAATAGCTATTTTCCCTGCCAATGGTTTTTCCGGCATGTATCCTCCTCGAAAATAACAGTTATCCTCAGTTCCCGACTCGGGAAACTAGTAGTTCTACTGGAGGCTGGCTGTAGCGTCTTTGATGATGCCCTAAGGATATCTGGGCTTTAATTAAGTCCGGATCAGTTTCATCGACATAATTTATAATTTGACCGTGAGATAAAGAACATATGGCTACCCCGTCTCTGAAACAGATCTTGTTCCCAATAACAGCAGGGATTTTATCATCAGGCGTAAGTATTCCTATCATATTAAGAGGATCGCATGCAGATAGCGTGATTAAATCGGTTGGTCCATCATTTTGAGCATTTGATCGTAACATCTCAATCGCCTCGGGAGTTGCGAATTGTTCTCCGATAAATCCATTTATAAAACGACCGCCTCTGATTTCTCCCTTTGCTTCCATTCTCCGCAAAATCCTTACCATATGACGCCATGGTGGTGCTATCGATTCTCTGACCAGCAGTTCAGGGAATATTATTCCGTATCTCGACAGAAGCTGTTTGGTCGTTGATTCGACGTTATGATCTGAGTCATCGGCAGAATTATCGGTAGCAGATAGTAATGACCAACGAGTCGAGCGAGTTTTAGTTATTCGATTATCTCGGCGTGCTCGGCGATATCTATTGGTTACTACCACAGGTTTTTCGATCCGGTCTCGTAATGGTGAAAATCCATCAGCAGTTACCAGTCCCGCGGCGGCTAGCTTCCACAAGGTTTCGTCTACATCTGATCTCAGACGGTTAGTTGCGGCGGCTATCTCTGATATGAATAAAGCTCCCCTGTAGTTTAGTAGTCCAAGAATCTCCCGAGAGGCTCCCCCAATGTTATCAGCAATTTGATCTATGTCGAAAATACTGTTTAACAGCCATGGTAAGGACTCTCTCAAACCTAGTGATATAGGTGTGGAGCGAGTCAGAGGTGCAGATCGACCCTGATGTGTACTGAGCTGATTATGATTATTGCGACGAGAGAAACGTCCCCAAACTATATCGCCTGATAAGCATAATTGGTCTAGTTGGGAGTCATGATAATCTAGCAGGCGAGCACTTATTAATTCTCTCTCTAGGACTCCTGCGGGAGATTCGAAACCCTGCAGGAGTTCGGTGGAATCTAATATGCCGCCTTCACCGGAAAGACGGTATTTGGGATGGACGTGTTGCCATTTGAATAAAAACTTGAACAATTGAGCCGGTGTAGCCGGTTCGATTTGTTTCCGTAGTAGCCCAATAGTCTGCTTGTGTATTCGGGCTAATATACGGCGGTCACAAAATTCTTCGCCATCAGTCCTGGGAGTGAAGCTACCTCGTAGAATTAATCCTTCACCTTCTAGCCGCCCCAGAGCGAAATTCACATCATCCAGCTCTAAGTGCAAAGTGTTAGCCAACTCGGATGCTGTTATTGGTCCTGAACATTCTACCCATCCTCTGAGTAACTCTAAGATGATATCTTCAGTTGCAGATTTAAAGGAAAAGTCCTCGTGGTTGGGAGGTGTGGGGGTGATAGTGCTTTTAGGGAAGAGTTGTTTGTAGAGAGATAATTTCTCCGCAGATACCATGAACGAAATAGAATCGGATATAAGGAGTTCGTGAGCACGGCCTTCTAAAGATAGTTCCTGAAACCATAATCTGTTTTTGTCACTTAAATCCTTTACTATACTTGAAGTTAAACCGACGGATTTCGAGTGTCTATCAGGGAGAAGTCCGAGTATCAGGAGTGCATCATGAAGCTCTTCTTTATCTCTCATTCTTGGCCAGGCGTTTCTACTACAGTCTTCAATCGATTGTTGGTCCAACGATCCTAGATCGAGAGGATTATCAGGTAAAGCTCTTCTAAGGGAGACTGCCCGAGCCCTACGCTCCTCCAAGGGCGCATCGTCAAGGAATGCATAAGGCTGTGCATTCAGAATTTGTTGTGCAAATACTGAAGGTTGAACCGTATCCTTACCGTAGACCTCGATAGTTCCTTGTTCGATTTTAGTTACCATGTCTACGAAATTATGCAGATCCATCGCTTGTGTCAGGCAATCTCGCATCGTTTCAAAGGTTAATGGGTGGTCAGGGATTTCTATTTCTCCGGGTATCGCATTATCCTGGCACGCTACTTGGGCTGGAAAAACCGCCGCAAGCAAGTCGTCTGATCGCATTCTTTGTAACGGAGGGGGGACTTTTTTCCCGCCACTGAATCTCAAAATTGCTAAGGCTCGCGTGGCACTCCATCTCCAACGAGTCCCGAATAGTGGAGATTGAAGTATTGCCTGACTTAAAACGCTCTCGGCGTTTCGGGATTTGATATAGTCGAATATGTCATCGATTGGGAATGACAATCCTGGCCCCAGGGAGAAATTTAATCCATCATCAGTGGCTGCGGCCTGAAGTTCGAAGTCAAAAGACCTGCAAATCTGTTTGCGTAATGCCATGCCCCATGCTCGATTTATAGCGGTCCCGAGGGGTGAATGTATGACCAGTTGCATACCACCGCTCTCGTCAAAAAAGCGTTCAGCGATAATACGGTTACCTGTTGGTATCATCCCGAGGACGCGTTTCCCTTCTTGTAAATAAGCAACCAACTGGCGAGCGGCTTCTATACTGATTCCTGATTGCGAGATGATCCAGTTGGCTGCCGTATCGGGGTCGTCCAATTTGACTTCTAATTCGGTTCTTATACGGCTGACTTCTTCGGATAGTTCGGTTGTTCTACCGGGTGACTCACCTAACCAAAATGGGATTGATGGTGCTTGTCCCTGAGCGTCGTCAACTCTTACCTTGTTTTTTTCTACCCTTTTTATTTTCCAAGGAGTATTTCCTAGAAGAAAAATATCTCCTGCTAGGCTTTCTATGGCAAAGTCTTCATTTACTGTGCCGACGAATATCTCTTCCGAATTGGTAATTACATCGTAGTCAGCATTTTCAGGTATGGTGCCTCCGGAGGTCATTGCGGCGATCCCGGCGCCTCTCCGTGCTTTAACACGGTGGTTTATGCCGTCCCTGTGGAGATAAGAACCTCTCCTACCCAATCTGGGAGCAAAACCAGAGGATAACGATTCTATTACCTGGTCGAATTTGTCTCTTGGTAGTCCCTTATATGGGTAGGCTTTAGTGGTGAGTTCAAACAATTCATCTTCATACCAGTCGCCTGTAGAGCATGTAGCAATTATCTGTTGAGCCAACACATCTAGGGGCCACTCTGGAATATTAAGGGTATCTAATGTGCCTCTTCTAATACCGGATAATAGAGCTGTGCATTCTACTAATTCATCTCGAGTTAGTGGAAACAACCTCCCTTTTGGAATCCCGCCTACCGCATGTCCTGATCTGCCAACCCTTTGTATAACGAGATTGAAGGACCTGGGTGACCCGAGTTGGCAAACCAGGTCAATATCTCCGATATCTATGCCCAGTTCAAGAGATGCGGTGGCAACACATACCTGTACCCGCCCGTTCTTTAGTTTTTCCTCCGCTTTTAGTCGAGTGGTTCTAGAGAGACTACCGTGATGCGGTACAACCGAATCCGGTCCAAGCCGATCGGATAGTTGGTGGGAAACTCTCTCGACCATCCTCCTAGTGTTACAAAATACCAATGTTGTTTGGTGTTGTCTTACCATATGAGTGATGGTATCCAGAGTTTCATCCCATAATTCGTGGCTTGCTATGGGCCCTAACTCCATACTTGGGATATGCAGATCTAAATCTAGTGGTCTAGATCTGTCTGTTTCGACTATTGAGCAATCTGGGTTGCCCGACGCATCAATATTATCTGTACCTACAAGTAATCGGGCTGTTTCCTCTATCGGGTTTTGAGTGGCTGAAAGACCAATACGTGTAATGGTTTGGGTTGAGAGGACGCACAGCCGTTCTATTGAAAGCGACAGGTGAGAGCCTCGTTTATCCCCTGCCATGGCGTGTATTTCATCGATTATGACAGTATTGACTTCTTCTAGTCCTAGGCGTCCACTTTTAGAGGTCAGAAGAATGTACAGGGACTCCGGGGTAGTTATCAAAATGTGAGGGGGTGTTTTAGCCATTTTCTGGCGTTCCGATTGTTTAGTGTCGCCTGTTCGGAGACCGATCCGAATCTCTGGAAAATAGCACCCGTTCTGCTCGGCAAGTTGTGCCATCTCTGCTAGTGGTTCAGAGAGGTTTTTCTGAATGTCGTTTGACAGGGCTTTAAGGGGCGAAACATAGACAACCTGGGTTTTTTCAGGAAGGTCTTCTTCCGTGCCGAGCCTTACAAGAGTATCAATGCAGGTAAGAAAAGCCGCTAGCGTTTTACCTGATCCCGTTGGAGCGGCTATCAAGGTATTCGCATAGTCATTGATAGCTTCCCAACCCTTGGATTGTATTTCAGTTGGCACACCGAATTTCTTGGTGAACCACTCTTGAACTAACGGATGGAACTTTGTGATAGACATAGGGGGCATCTTAGCATAATGGGTTGAAAACATCAGTTAGGTCTTGTCATCGTCGAATTACGATTGATCTCGCCGGTATGCTATACTTTTTCACCACCAAGGTCCTCGATAGTTGTGTTCAAACCTTAATAAAAACGAATTTAAGGGGGAGAGATGGTTGCTAGCAAATTGTCTGTCGGTAACACTGAGATATTGGTACTGCATGATAATGAAACTTCCTTGCCTTTAAGCATGACTTTTCCTGATGTTTCGCCTCAAGAATGGCTCCCGTACCAGGAACAATATCCAGAAGGTTTTAATGGGGTTGATAACCTGAAAGCTCACTTTGAATGTTATCTAATTCGGTCCGAGGGACGAACCATTCTGGTGGACACCGGGTTAGGGGGTAATGAAACAAATGCCGGGTCAGTGGAAGCGTTTGCGGGTGGAGTCGGGGGGCGACTATTAGAGGAAATGCAAGGTGCGGGTATTGCTAGAGAAGATATCGATACCGTATTTTTCTCCCACTTACATCCGGACCACGTGGGATGGAACCTGGTTAAAAACGACCATGGCGTAGCTGTGCCGACCTTCCCAAGGGCTAAGTATGTGGCCCACCAGGCCGACTGGGAAGTAATGAGGAAACCAGAAGTGCAGGAAGCTTTTCCGGCCCCATTCTGGGATGAGACCTTGGGGCCTCTAGAGACCTTGGGGGTGGCGGAGTCTATTACCGGTGAACACTTTCTTACTCGTGAGATAACGGCGATCCCTACACCGGGCCACACTCCAGGTTCCATGGGGTTAGTCATTAAATCGGAAGGTCAGATTGCTTTGATTCTTGGTGACGTTTTCCATAATCCAGCCCAGATTGCTGAGACCGATTGGGTTTTTAGCTTTGATATGGACCCCAGTGTAGCTATACAAACCAGAAAGCAAATGATTGATCGGGCAGAACATGAAAATGCCATTGTCGGGATCTGTCATCACTCAGGTTTCGGGCGTATCCTACGCGCTGAAGGGAAACGTTACTGGCAAGCCATATAGATCGCCTTTGCGATAAAGCATGAATTTGGAAAACAAATATCAACGGGCATGTTGAGTTTGTATTAAATTTCTCGATCTAAGATTTGTTATAATGACACCCTATAAATTTTGTATATTCGTGTATCATCATGTGGTAAGGAGAATTGATGAAGAAAGTTCGCAGTGAAATTAGCGGCATCGTTTTCAGTATTCCCTGGCTTATAGCCAAAGACCATGGGCTATTTGAAGCTGAAGGGATTGATATGGAATTTATTAAGGCTCAGGGGAACAGGTCTGTTACTCCGACCGAGAACCCGAACGATGTTAATCCCATATTGAACCATGTGCCGTTTGAAGATAATCAGGTCTCTATTTATAGGGCTTGAGAAGAAGGACAGGTCCGTCGGGCCTACGAAAGCAACCAAGGTGCCAAAGTTATCGCGTTACGCTCCGCCGTAATGAGCCAAGCTATTTTGGTTATGCCGGATTCCCCCCATAATTATCCAGGTACTCTTACAAATAAGCCGGTTGGAGTTACATTCCACGCCGCAGCTCATTATGTTGCCTTGAGGCTCCTCGAAGGCTACGTGCCGAATGAAAAAATAAAGCTGGTTCACTATGGATCACCCAAAGCTCGTTTTGAAGCCATGTTAAATGGCGAGGTAGATGCTTGTGTAGTGATGGAGCCGTGGATTACCCTGGGTGAAAAGATAGGATGTAAATCGTTAGCTGAGGGGCATTATCTGGGTGCCGAAAATGCTAGCGATGAAATGGATGAAGATACTTTCGCCGCTATAAATAGGGCTGTGTTTAAAGCAGTTGACATGTTTAACGCTGACAAACGAAAGTATCTCCATTACTTGATTGACAACAATCCAGGATTCGCCGAGATAGCTGGAAGATACGGTGGAATAACGGTCGATGATTTTTCATTACCCAGGTTCCGTTATACAAAAGATACTCATTATTCCGAAGAGACAATAGAGGATACGTTTAATTGGATGATGCGTTGGGGACTACTGGACGGTGAGGCGTGTTCCACTGATCTCGTTGACAGTAGGGTTGCATCCCCAGCTCTCGCCGACGATTAGTAAATCTCGTTCTTGATTTATACTGATTTGATGGTATTTAAGGAGTAGGACTAATATCCTACTCCTTGCTTTTTGTTGGTTAAGAGGTTTTTAACTGGAGTATTTAGTTCAGTGGTATACCAAGGATGTCTATTCAAGCCATTCATCAATTTAATTGATAACGATTTTAATAAGGAGACCTAATGGCAACTGTATCCAATTTGCCGATCGACACACATGCCCACATAGTGCCGCCCTCATTGGTGGAGGAGGCAAGAAAATCCGGGTCTAAGTTAGGTGTTACTGTTGAAGATACCGAGCAAGGGCCGGCTCTTCAATTTGATGGTTTAACACGTCTGCGTCCCGTAGGTGGACTGGCCAGGTTAGAGCCAAGATTAGAGTGGATGGATCAACAAGGGTTGAACCTGCAGATCTTGGCTTCCTGGTTAGATATACAAGGCTATACCTTACCGTCGGACGAAGCCGCGCAGTGGGCAAGATTATTTAATGATCACCTGGTGGAAATCGTTAAACCTAGAATGGATAAATTCCGCGGATTGGCAACAGTGCCAATACAAGATGGTATGAAAGCCGCCTTAGAATTGGAATATGCAGTGACCCAGTTAGGTTTTCTTGGAGCCATGCTGGCAACAGATCCTGTCGAACAGGACTTGGCGAAAGAAAGTTTCGAACCCTTTTGGGCTGCTGCTGAGCAGTTAGATGTGCCGGTGGTACTTCATCCGCCGTCTCACGGATTTGGAGCGAATATCAAGCCTAGCTACCTTACCTTTTCTCTGGGTAGAACACTAGATACCACTATCACTTCTGCAAAACTTATTCTTGGCGGATTACTGGATCGTCATCCAAAACTAAAGTTGGTTCTGGTGCACGGAGGTGGGTTTTTACCCTACCAGGCGGCAAGAATAGACAGCGGGTATCTCAGTGGGCAAGGTCGTCCTGTGGAACTGGAACGTGAAAAACCATCAGATTATTTGCCTCTCATGTATTACGATACCGTAGCGGTATCAGAGAATGTAATCCGATTAATGACGGATATAGCGAGTTGTGAGCATGTGTTGCTGGGATCTGACTATGTCTTTGCAGGACCCAAGCGGCAGTTAATGGAGAACGTAGAAAAGGCAGGGCTGTCTCAACGAGAAGTGTCTCTGATCTGCTGTGAGAACGCCCGCAAATTGTTTTTAAAAGAATCGTAAAGTGATGGTTCGGCCCGCTATGTAGGTGAGTATACTCATTAGGTTTGGAACTGTTCTATAGCGGTGTTTTTTACTTGTAAGGGATTGGTGGTGATAAACGGATATTGCCACCAATCCCTTCTTTATTTTCGGTTTTAAACGTTCGACACCATCGATCCGTAGTCGAATACTACTCTGCGTTACCGAAGCAGGTAATGAAAATAACGATATCATTATATAGAAACATAATATATATCTATTATAGGTATTATAAAGTCAATTATTGACATGTAATACAAAATACAGATACGATTAATAATAGTAAAATGTTTTACATATATAGATTTAATAATTATAAATGTTAATAGCTTAATATAGTTAATTCAAGACGTAAATAGTTTATTAAATACTTGTAATGAATCATATTCAGTCAATATACGGTTATAAATCGGATATACAATTGTTTAAGGAGTGTAAAGCATGAACCAAGGTTACTGGAGGATCGTAAAATTACTGGGATTTATGTCTTTATTGACAGCTCTGGCTCTGGTTGTCGCCTGCGGTGGAGCCGCATCTCCCGGGACACAGATCGTGGAGAAAGAGGTGATCAAGGAAGTAGAAGTTGTTAAGGAAGTGGAAGTAGTTAAAGAGGTAGCGGGTAAAGAGATAGTTAAAGAAGTAGAGAAAATAGTTGTAGCTACGCCTGTACCGGGCTCAGCACCTGGCGAAAGTAGCCCAGTAGGTACATTAAATGTCGGGCAAAAAGAACTGGGAATATTCATGGGGCATCCGAGACTGGCCGGGAATCCCCAGGTATTTGTGCAGGGGACGGCTCCTATTGGTGAATCTTTGATGACCGTTAGTGCCGACTTGGAAGTAATTGGAATGTTGGCTAAGTCCTGGGAAGTATCTGATGATGGACTTATATGGACGTTCTACTTGAACGAGGGAGTCCAGTTCCACAAGGGATACGGAGAGATGACTGCAGAAGATGTGGTCTGGTCTATGCAGCAACTGGGTGCAAGCGAGAAGCATCCCCGTGCATCTAACATCCGTGGTGTTTGGTCCAATCCTAACGGATCGGTAGAAACACCCGATGCATATACCGTGGTACTCAATACAGGGGATCCTTGGTCTCAAGTTCCAATTTGGGAAATGACGACCAGTCCTGGTGGATCGGGGACCTGGATAGCGAGTAAGAAGCAGACCGATGAGATCGGTGAAGAAGAAGCCAACGGGCAGATATCAGCCACTGGCTCCTGGGACCTGGTAGGGGCCCGGACAGGAGAGTTCTGGCGGATGCTGGCAGTAGAAGACCACTGGAGGAAGACCCCACACTTCGCAGAGATGGTGTTCTGGGAGATTCCGGAGGAATCCTCTCGTATAGCTGGATTGCAGACGGGACAGTTGGACACTACCCTGATAGCTTTTGACTCGATACCGTTAATTGAAAAGATTAAGGGTGCTGAGCTAATGTCATTCCCTGGTGGGGGAGAATCAGCGCTGACATTCTACGGTCAGTATTATGTGGGTCTTGGTACTGAGGACCAGCAGCCGGGGTATGATCCTAGTTACCCGTGGGTATCATCCAATGCGGATTTAGATTCCCCTGAGTGGGAGCAGGCGAGGCTGGTACGTAAGGCCTTATCTATGGCGATTGACCGCCAGGCCATAGTTGACACCTTACTGGGAGGCAGAGGTTCACCTGCCGTACTATGGGATTTTGGTCAGTACGAAAAGACCTGGCTCCCTGACGACATGCGCTGGGAATATGATCCCGAGAAAGCCAAGGCGATGTTAGCTGAGGCCGGTTATCCTGATGGATTCAACATTACTTTAACGCCTTCGCTTCGGGGTGCACCCGTAGAAGTTGAAGCCTGCGAGGTTATAGGGACAATGTGGGCGGATATCGGTGTGGAGGTTAAGTTCCAGAGGTTACCGTACTCCACGTTGCGACCTAGCCTGATCGCCCGTAATTATCATGGTTCTACCTGTCACGCAGGAGCAATCAGGTTGGAGCCAGGGCAGGGATTCTCCGGGATGCTGTCCAAGGCAGTGCATGGGGCGGTCTGGAACAGGGGTGCTGAGCATCCATGGTTAGACGAGATGATTCATAAGCACCAGTCTACTATCAATTCGGATGAACGGAAAAAGGTAGCCCAGGAGATAGCAGAATTCATGTTCCACAATGCTATCACCGGGGTAGGTCTGTATAATTTTGACGTAGTATGGCCCGTAGGTCCCAAGATTGAACCCTGGTTAGAAGGAGTGAGATACAGAGACCTTCGGAACCAAAATGGGTACGAGTACATTAGACATCGTCAATAGATATAATTTGTAACTACTTCATAGTTTTTACATAGTACAATCAAAAAGCTACCGGCCTTTTAAAAGGCCGGTAGCTTTTTGATTTTCCAACCCTCGAGGCTAATCCCTCGATATGTTAGTTGCCCTAAACATCCCTTCAAGTACATCAGCCGATCCAATGACCGTGGGTCCATCGGACGGATTTCGTATGTGTGCCTTAGAGGATATTTTTACGCTGCATGCTTGTAATCGGCTTGTGTGGTTTTAGTTACATCAACGGAGAGTCGGTTTGCATATTAGTTAATCAAAGAAATCAACATAGGCTTAGCAAAACATTTATATAATCGGAATTATTGTTAGCAATACTACTAAATAAGGCGATTATATACTCTATATAGAGCATTAGAAGCTGTTAATATGATGGTTTCGAATTTTAGGGCTACGATTTTAGTATTGACAGAACTTAAAAAAGGCAATAGCCTTACGGGCTAGCAAAAGAATGCAGATATAAATGGCAGTCTGCAAGTAGGAAATATAGTAAAAGGCCTTACAATGTGACGAAAAACGTCTATAAGCTAAACGAAGCAACTCTGCAATGGTAATAAGATTACGTAAACAGTCATAATATTAACAGGAGGAGTGTAAAGCATGAACCAAGGTTACTGGAGGATCGTAAAATTACTGGGATTTATGTCTTTATTGACAGCTCTGGCTCTGGTTGTCGCCTGCGGTGGAGCCGCATCTCCCGGGACACAGATCGTGGAGAAAGAGGTGATCAAGGAAGTAGAAGTTGTTAAGGAAGTGGAAGTAGTTAAAGAGGTAGCGGGTAAAGAGATAGTTAAAGAAGTAGAGAAAATAGTTGTAGCTACGCCTGTACCGGGCTCAGCACCTGGCGAAAGTAGCCCAGTAGGTACATTAAATGTCGGGCAAAAAGAACTGGGAATATTCATGGGGCATCCGAGACTGGCCGGGAATCCCCAGGTATTTGTGCAGGGGACGGCTCCTATTGGTGAATCTTTGATGACCGTTAGTGCCGACTTGGAAGTAATTGGAATGTTGGCTAAGTCCTGGGAAGTATCTGATGATGGACTTATATGGACGTTCTACTTGAACGAGGGAGTCCAGTTCCACAAGGGATACGGAGAGATGACTGCAGAAGATGTGGTCTGGTCTATGCAGCAACTGGGTGCAAGCGAGAAGCATCCCCGTGCATCTAACATCCGTGGTGTTTGGTCCAATCCTAACGGATCGGTAGAAACACCCGATGCATATACCGTGGTACTCAATACAGGGGATCCTTGGTCTCAAGTTCCAATTTGGGAAATGACGACCAGTCCTGGTGGATCGGGGACCTGGATAGCGAGTAAGAAGCAGACCGATGAGATCGGTGAAGAAGAAGCCAACGGGCAGATATCAGCCACTGGCTCCTGGGACCTGGTAGGGGCCCGGACAGGAGAGTTCTGGCGGATGCTGGCAGTAGAAGACCACTGGAGGAAGACCCCACACTTCGCAGAGATGGTGTTCTGGGAGATTCCGGAGGAATCCTCTCGTATAGCTGGATTGCAGACGGGACAGTTGGACACTACCCTGATAGCTTTTGACTCGATACCGTTAATTGAAAAGATTAAGGGTGCTGAGCTAATGTCATTCCCTGGTGGGGGAGAATCAGCGCTGACATTCTACGGTCAGTATTATGTGGGTCTTGGTACTGAGGACCAGCAGCCGGGGTATGATCCTAGTTACCCGTGGGTATCATCCAATGCGGATTTAGATTCCCCTGAGTGGGAGCAGGCGAGGCTGGTACGTAAGGCCTTATCTATGGCGATTGACCGCCAGGCCATAGTTGACACCTTACTGGGAGGCAGAGGTTCACCTGCCGTACTATGGGATTTTGGTCAGTACGAAAAGACCTGGCTCCCTGACGACATGCGCTGGGAATATGATCCCGAGAAAGCCAAGGCGATGTTAGCTGAGGCCGGTTATCCTGATGGATTCAACATTACTTTAACGCCTTCGCTTCGGGGTGCACCCGTAGAAGTTGAAGCCTGCGAGGTTATAGGGACAATGTGGGCGGATATCGGTGTGGAGGTTAAGTTCCAGAGGTTACCGTACTCCACGTTGCGACCTAGCCTGATCGCCCGTAATTATCATGGTTCTACCTGTCACGCAGGAGCAATCAGGTTGGAGCCAGGACAGGGATTCTCAGGGATGCTGTCCAAGGCAGTGCATGGGGCGGTCTGGAACAGGGGTGCCGAGCATCCTTGGTTAGATGAGATGGTATCCAAACATCAGGCGACTATCGACCAAGATGAACGGAAAAGGGTAGCCCAGGAGATAGCAGAATTCATGTTCCACAATGCTGTCACCGGGGTAGGTCTGTATAACTTTGACGTAGTATGGCCTGTAGGTTCCAAGATTGAGCCCTGGTTAGAGGGGGTGAGGTACAGAGATCTTCGGAACATCAACGGCTACGAGTACATCAGACACCGTCAATAGGTTAATTCCGTAACCACATAATCCCTTAGGAATTAAGGATTTAAAGAGCTACCGGCCTCTTGCAGGCCGGTAGCTCTTTTTGGTATTGCAAAGCGTTCATTATATGGGAGGGGTTTGTAATCGTTGCCCGAAGTTAGGAATTAGTAAGACACCGTTTCAATCTCATAGAAGAAATTGCCTATATAAATAGTAGTGTCATATTGAATTCGTAAGTTTCATAGCATAATGGGTTGATTGCGACACCAAAATGCCGATTATAAAGGTTGACAAAATACATTATTAAACTATAGTTATCTCATATTATGCTTGATAACGCTTATATATCTGCGATAGTTATTGACGAAGTAATGATTAACGGCATAATAAAGTAAGAATTCGTAACAATCCTTATGAGACTCGTGTGTTATGGGTTATTCTCTAACAGGAACAGTTGCAAAACTTCGGAGCAGTTAAATGGTGATCTACCGTATAACTACGGCTCCATCCACAATCAAGGGAGCTTTTTCTAATCAAACAAAACCGGGAGGAAAACACCGATGTTGAAAGTGATTACGAAAACGAAAGTGTTCTTATTTTTACCTATGGTTTTGCTGCTGTTGTTCGCAGTCGCCTGTGCAGCTGCGGAACCCCAGGTGATAGAAAAGGAAGTCATCAAAGAAGTTGAAGTCGAGAAAATAGTTGAGATAGAAAAGGAAGTTGAGAAGCTAATAACTAACTTTCAGGAAGTCACGAAAGTAGTAGTGGCAACTCCGGTACCAGGGGTTTTTAAAACGGAGTTACCGAACTGGGTACACATAGGTTCAGACAATCATTACAATGGTTTGCTTACGTTTGTACACAGGGCTAACCCTGGGTTCTTAGATGTCCATTACGGGGCTAGTTCTACCACGGTATTGCTCCCTTCGGGTCCCCGTTTTAACCAGCTCTTGATGTACGATCCTCAAAAAACAAACGAAATCACAGGAGACCTTGCTCATAGTTGGGAAGTTTCCAAGGATGGAATGGAATTCATATTCCATCTAAACCATGCCAACTGGCATGATGGTGAACCTGTAACAGCTGATGACATCATTTTCAGCCTTGATCGAATGGCGCAAGAAGGTGTGACCCGAGGTCGTGTAACCGCTATTCGTGATTTTTATGCCCCAGGGACTGGTGAAGCAATAGATGAACATACTGTACGAATGCCCTTGAAGGCCAAGTCCTCCACTGCCTTGGGATGGTTGGCTGTTGATTATTTCAAAATGTATCCCGAGCACGTAGTATCTACCAAATCTCAGGACGAATTGAACTGTTGTTACGAGAACAACGTGGGTTCAGGAGCCTGGAAGTTCAAGGATTGGAAAAAAGGAGATTCCTGGGAATTCGAGCGGAATGATGATTATTTCAAAGATCCCATGCCTTTCTTTGATGGCAAGAAGGTCTACGTAATTGAAGACGCTGCGCGCCGTCTGGCCAGCTTGACAACGCAACAGGTGATGGGGTGGCTAGTGATGGGTGGTACGACTCTGAAAGATATGATGCAGGTCCAGAGAGACTCGGGTGGCGTCATGAGAGCTTACAAATCCGGACCGGGCGGAATGCGTGGATTCTGGATGCATATTAATAAGCCACCATTTGATGATGTTCGGGTACGTAGAGCTGTATACCTGGCGACGGATCGTCAAGGTGTGATGGCAATCTCTTATGATGGTGAAGGGTTCCCTGGTAACTATTTCCCAGTGGGATATGCCCATACGGAAGAAGAAATTCTCCAGATGCCGGGATGGAGACAGCCCAAGGATCAGGATATAGCTCGTGCTAAGGAACTGATGGCTGAAGCTGGATACCCCGATGGGTTTGAGGCTACTTTTAACGTGGATCAGGCCAAGGCGTCAAGGACCGAAGCCGAGTTAGTAGCAGCACAGTTGAAAGACGCTTTAAATATAGATATAGAGCTTCAAGTCCATGACCGTGCCAGTATGTACCAGGGAATGAGGGATGGTACTCACAACTTCAGTAACGTTGGAACGGGACTGTATTTTAAGGAGCCCGCGGCTGTAATAGCCCAGTTCTTTACCATGGATGTGCTCCGGAACCCGGAGAACTGGGAAAATCCCAGGATGACGGAACTGGTAAAAGCCCAGGCCATTGAAATGGATCCGGACAAGAGAATCGCTCAGTACCGTGAAATGGAAGAGATCCTGAGCGGGGTTCACCCGGACTATCCGGAAGAGGCAGCTCACTACATACAGTTATTCTGGCTGGGCCGCGCAGGGATGTTGGATCATCATATCCAGAATTTCTTACCCCCCTATCATCCGCATTGCATATGGACCTATGAACACGTGTGGTGGGATGAGAAGGCACAGAACCCCGGACCAGAAGCTCTGCCTGTATCAGGGTGATAATTACAGCGGAACAATCTGGACTATGGTTTAAATAAATAGCGTTCTATAAGTAGTGGCAAGTTAAAGACTTGCCACTACTTGTACCGATTAGCTACATAGCAGGAGGGGCAGTGAGAACCTACGCATTGAGAAGGCTGGGCCTTTTCATCCCGACATTGATCCTGACCACGTTGATTGTATTCGTACTATTTT
>ENA-UPTF01000884-UPTF01000884.1-marine-metagenome-genome-assembly--contig:-NODE-884-length-20021-cov-8.354041_pt1 | contig 20021 bp, 20 predicted proteins | sample MGYA00238166_ERZ767019 | MGnify/ENA primary metagenome ERZ767019 (study PRJEB28930, sample SAMN06266391) | marine metagenome | isolation source: Sea water from 250 m depth | place: Atlantic Ocean | study... | reverse complement strand
AAAATGATTGTGATACTGTTGTTATACCGGCTGGCCTGCAGCCCAGAGCCGCACTGGCCTATTCATTTGTACCGATGTTGTACCTATTGAAGGGATTTGGACTGGTGGCTTCAGATATAGATCAAAAACTTAAACAAACAGCTGACCTACTGGAATCTTTACGGGATAACTATAGCAAAGCCGGTGATGAGAATGCAACCTGGTTGCTGGCTAAAAGTGTTCATGCTACGATACCTATAATATATGGTGAGACGGAAAGTACCGCTATAGTTGCCATGCGTTGGAGAGGTCAGTTTAGTGAAAACGGGAAAATGCTGGCCTTCCATAATGAATTACCGGAATTGAATCATAATGAGATCGTTGGCTGGGAAAATAATCCTGAGCTGTTCAATCATTTAAGCATTATCTGGCTCAAAGATAAAAGCGATCAAGAGCGGGTCTCTATGCGCCAGGATGTTACTGGTACAATCCTGAAGAATGTTACCAAAAACCAATACGAAGTTGCGGTAAGTGGCGCCAGTCGCTTTGAACGATTGCTGCACCTTATCCATTATGGGGACTGGGTTAGCCTGTGGTGTGCATATTTTCACAAAACCGATCCGTCCCCGGTTGAAAAAATTTCGAACCTGAAAGATCAATTATCGCGTAAATAAATTGCTAATTCATAGAAAAAAGGTTGGCTTACCCGCACCTACATAGCCTAAATTATTTTCCCCTATGATACCGGTTAAAGTTCAGAAAATATCATTTCACCCACCAAGCCGCAGTTATGCTGTTATTCTTTGTGAGATAAATGGAAATAGGAAACTACCTGTTATCGTGGGAGCCTTCGAAGCACAGTCTATTGCTTTGGCCTTGGAATCAATGGATACGCCGCGACCGCTGACACACGATCTGATCGGTTTATTTATTAAGGAAGTAGAGGCGAAACTGGTTGCTGTACGGATCACCAATTTGGAAGAGGGCGTGTTCTATGCATCCCTGGATTTCAATGGCAAGATCACTGGCAAGCGTTCGGTGGATTCCAGACCCAGTGATGCCATTGCAGTCGGATTACGGATGCAGGCACCAATTATGATCGCAGAAAAATTATTTGATGAGGCTGGAATTGAAGATGAAGACGATGGTGCACCGGGAGAGACAAGCAGCAGTGTATCCGTAAAAGAACTAGAAGATCAGTTGCAGGTAGCAGTTGAAGGGGAAAAATATGAAATTGCTGCTAAGATCCGCGATCAGATCAAAGAGCTAAAGCATTAATTAAACCATTAGGCTGTCTAAGGCATTTTTGGCAGCCGATTGTTCCGCCGATTTTTTATCCGTTCCCAAACCTGTTGGATATCCGTGACCATTGATGGTTACGTGTACTTCAAACATTTTCTGATGGTCAGGTCCGGAAACATTAACCAGATGAAATTTTGGATTTTTAATAGTATTGGCATGACAATATTCAATTAACTGACCTTTATAATTAATAGTTTTCCAAGCTTCACTACGGTGTTTCCAAATGGTATCCAGGATTATCTTTTTTGCTGGTTTAATTCCGCCATCTAAGTAGACTGCCCCGATTAATGCTTCCACAAGGTTGGCCTGTTGTTTATTCGCCACCTTCTCGTTGGTAAGATCTACGCTTGGTTGGACAGTTAAGTTATCGATAAGGTTGAGCATGTTGCCAATGGCTGCCAAAAAAGATTGTTGCACAAGTGCTGCCCGTTTTTTTGTAAGCAGACCCTCATCGCCATCAGGATAATTGCGCATTAGTTCACGGCTGATGATTATGTCAATTACCGCATCTCCTAAGAATTCTAGACGTTCATAGTTTTTACGCGGCTCGTGTGTGACCGAACGGTGGGTAAGAGCCTGTTCAAGGTATTCTGGTTTTCTAAATCGATAGCCAATGGTCTTGGTTATTTCTGGGTGGGGATCAGGGGCAGAATTTATGACAGATTTTAGAGCAGTAATCAGCCCCATTCTAATTTTGCCACTTGCGCATGAAAACAACGGCATTATGCCCACCAAAGCCAAAGGTATTTGATAGGACTGAATTTACCTCTGTTTCTTCCGCGGTATTAGGGACATAATCCAAATCACAATCTGGATCAGGGGTCATATAATTGATTGTAGGGGGGACGATCTGCTTTTCAATTGCTTTCATGGCTGCGATCGCCTCAATGCCGCCGCTGGCACCCAATAGGTGCCCCGTCATAGACTTAGTTGAGCTAATCTTCAATTTGCGTGCATGGTCCCCAAAAACAGTTTTTATGGCAACGGTTTCATTCTTGTCATTATATGGCGTGGATGTTCCATGGGCATTGATATAATTGACCTCTTCGGGCTTTGCCCCGGCATCTTCAATGGCTAGTTCCATTGCTTTTACAGCACCGGCACCGCCCTCAGCGGGCTGGGTAACATGAAATGCGTCATTGGTGGATCCATAACCAGCAAGTTCGCCTAATATTGTTGCCCCCCGGGATTTTGCATGTTCCTCTGTTTCCAGGACAAGAATACCTGCACCTTCTCCCATGATAAATCCGCTGCGATCCTTATCAAAAGGGCGACTGGCGCTTTGGGGTGGATCAGCTGTGTTACAAAGGGCTCTTATCTTAGAAAAACCAGCCAGGGGCAAGTCACGTATAGACGCTTCAGTACCACCAGCGACCATGATGTCCGCCGTTCCTGATTGAAGCACCCGTAATGCCAATCCAATTGCATCAGTTGCTGAGGCACAAGCAGAATTAACCGTTTGGTTTGATCCTTGTAGATCCCATTTTATAGCAATCTGTCCACCAGCGATATTGGCAATCAGTTTGGTTACAAAAAAGGGGCTTACGCGCCGGGCACCACGGTCACGAAGAACCACGTGTTCTTCTAGTAATGTTGTGATCCCACCGATGCCGCAACCAAGCATGACACCGGCACGCTCTGAATCAAATCCACCGGCGTCCAGACCAGACATTTTTATAGCCTCATCAGAGGCTACCAGGGCATAGGCGGTAAATGGATCCAGTTTGCGTACTTCCTTTCGTTCGAAATATTGTTCCGGATCGAAATTGCTCAGTTCTCCAGCAATTTTTACAGGGAAGTCGGTGGTATCAAAATAGGTAATATGATCAATACCGCTCTGACCGGCAGTTAAGGCATTCCAATATTCGGAAACACTATTTCCATTGGGAGCAAGTACTCCTAGGCCAGTGACAACAACCCGCATATTAATAGATTAGTTTATCAGCTAATTGAATCTATATACTTAACTGCATCGCCGACAGTGGCAAGTTTTTCTGCCTCTTCATCAGGTATCTCTATGCCAAATTCTTCTTCCATTTCCATAATTAATTCCACTGTATCAAGAGAATCTGCGCCGAGATCATCCATAAAAGATGCAGCTTCTGTTATTTTGTTTTCTTCTGTACCGAGTTTGTCCAAAACGATGTCTTTCACTTTGTCAAATGTAGACATATAGGTATTCCTCCTTTGCTTTAGCTTACATAACCATACCACCATCAACGGCCAGTGTCTGTCCTGTGATATATTCTGCTTCGTCTGAGGCTAGAAAAGCGACAGCATAGGCTATATCTTCTACCTGACCGATTCGTCCAAGTGGTATCTTTTCATTTAATGATTCTTGTACTTCATCCCCAAGTTCATTGGTCATATCAGTCGCAACGTAGCCTGGAGCTATACAGTTTGCTGTGATACCGCGGGGTGCCAATTCACGAGCCGTGGATTTGGTTAGACCAATAAGTCCTGCTTTGGATGCTGCATAATTGACCTGACCAGCATTGCCCATCAGACCAACTACAGATGAAATATTAATAATTCGACCCTTGCGTTGCTTTATCATTGTTCGCGCTGCTGCCTTAATAGCAATAAAAGCAGCCTTCAAATTTATATTTAAAACCGTATTCCAGTCATCTTCAGACATGCGCATTAACAAATTATCTCTCGTAACACCGGCATTATTCACCAGTATATCAAGGTGATTATGGGTAACGACTGTTTCTTTGACCAGTTTAGTCACATTATCTGAATCAGATATATCGCAGGCAACTGCCGTTGCAGCACCGCCAGCAGCGGTAATTTCATCGGCAACAGATTGTACATCACTTACATTGCGGCTAACACACACAACATGGGCACCGTTTTGGGCCAGTGTTTTGGCTATACTGCAGCCGATACCACGGGAAGCACCAGTTACTAGGGCAACTTTTTCAGATAAATCAAACATGGGCAATTTCTTTGATTTGTTCCAAGGTTTCTACACCTTTCGAAGTTAATTTTTTATCAATTCTTCTGGTCAAACCCTGCAGCACGCGACCAGGGCCAACTTCCACCATTTCTGTAGCGCCTGCAGTTTTCATATTGTCAATTGTTTCATGCCATTTTACTGGACAATCGAGCTGGTTTTTCAAATTCGACCGTATTTCATCAGCTTCAATCACTGGTTCGGCAGTGACATTAGCATAAACAGGCATGGTAGCAGTATTAATCTCAATATTATCTAGAGCAGCAGATAACCGTTTCTTAGCCGGTTCCATCAGTGGGGAATGGAACGCTCCGCTGACATTTAGTTCTTTAGCCATTTTAGCTCCCAGTTCAGGGGCTTTTGCCATTGTCTCATGTACTGCATTAATGTTTCCAGATATAACGACTTGACCAGGATAATTAAAATTTGCTGCAACAACTACAGATTCATCACTGGATATAGTATTGCACATAGATATGACATCTTCATCGGCCATGCCAATTATCGCAGCCATAGTCCCAGGATTGGTAGTCCCGGCATCCTGCATACTTTCTGCCCGTAATTTGACCAGCGATAATCCTGTTTCAAAAGTTAGTGAACCAGCAATTGTACAGGCTGAATATTCACCCAGACTATGACCGGCAACCATATCGGGCTGTTGACCTTCTTCTAATAAAATATGCCCTAAAATAACGCTGACAATATAAATCGCTGGCTGGGTATATTGGGTTTCTTTTAATTTTTCTTCAGGGCCATTAAAAATTATACTCTGAATATCAGTATCCATGATCTCATTAGCCAGATCAAAATATTTTTTGCCAACCTTGCTGCTTGTAAAGAGATCATGACCCATGGATACTTTTTGAGATCCTTGGCCAGGAAAAACAAACGCTGTAGACATTATTATTTTCCCCAGCGAATAAGCATACTGCCCCAGGTAAAACCGGCGCCGAAGGCAGCTATGAGAAGTAGGTTTCCATCTTGTAGACGTCCAAATTCGACCGCTTCATCTATACAGATAGGAATGGTCCCTGCTGTTGTGTTTCCATAACGATCAATATTGATAAACACCTGATCCTCGTTAAATCCGCATCGTTCTGCTGCACCATCGATAATGCGCTTGTTGGCCTGGTGGGGGATATATAGATCTACAGCACTACTTGGTATGTCATTTTTTTCAAGAATTTGCGCACTGACATCGGCCATCCCTTTTACTGCAAATTTAAATACCACTTTACCATCCTGAGTGATATAGTGTAATCTTTTATCTACTGTATCATGGGAAGCAGGGTGGAGGCTGCCGCCGCCAGGTATTTTGAGATAGTCACCGCCGGACCCATCGGTACGCAGAATGGAATCTAAAACGCCATGTTCTTTATGGGCTGCTTGCTCAAGCATAACGCCGCCGCCGCCATCTCCAAATAAAACGCAGGTATTGCGATCCGAATAATCGAGAATAGAACTCATGGTGTCCACGCCAATAACCATCACCTTTTTATATTTTCCCGATTCAATCATTCTTGTTGCTGTATCCAGGGCATAAATAAATCCAGTACAGGCACCGGAAAGGTCAAAGCCCCATGCTTTTATTGCGCCAATTCTATCCTGGACCAGTGAGGCTGTCGCCGGCGTAGCCATATCCGGAGTCACTGTTGCAATAATAATTACTTCTACCTCTTCTGGATCGGTGTTTGATCGCTGTAATAATTCTTTGGCAATACTCGTGCTCATATCCGCAGTGGTTTGTCCTTTGTGAACGATGCGGCGTTCGGCGATACCGGTTCTCGATTTGATCCATTCATCGGAAGTATTCACCATCTTTTCAAGCTCGAAATTCGTCATGATATGATCGGGCAGATAACGGCTGGTTGCTGTAATTGCAGCTCTCAATTTACTACTACCATATGTTCAGTAATGCCGTGCTGGATATCTCCCAGCAGATTTTCAGTGATACATTTTTTTGCTGCCAAGAGTGAATTTTTAACTGCTTTTGGAGAAGAATTTCCGTGAGAAACAATAACGACCTCATTTACACCTAGCAAAGGAACACCACCAAATTCTTCATAGTCGTAAAGCTTTTTCAGGTTGGTAAAAACAGGTTGTAGCATGCGTGCCACCATTTGATACGACCGTTTGTTCATAATCTGTTTATTTAGTTGTCCAATAAAAAGATTTACCCAACTCTCACCAAATTTTAGTATGGTGTTGCCAACAAATCCATCACAGATAAGGATGTCAGCCGGTGAATTCAGCAAGTGTCTTCCTTCGACGTTGCCAATAAAGTCATTAGGCAGTTCTTTTTTCAGTAGTTTATGTGTTTCCTGGTATAGTTCACTGCCCTTGCTTGGCTCTGAGCCGATATTAACCAAGCCAATCTTTGGATGCGGTTTGCCTTCCACATGATCGAAGTAAATGGCAGCCATGATCGCGAACTGCAGCATATGTTCCGGCCGCGCATCAGGATTAGCACCAACATCACATATTATTTTCCCGCCGGTTGCGGTAGGAATATAGGCTGCTAAAGCTGGGCGCCTTAACCCTTCAATGCACCCCAAAGATAATAATGACGTAGCGATGATTGCACCCGTGTGCCCAGCACTGACGAAGGCATCTGCAAGACCATCCTTTACCAGATTTATACCCTGCACGATTGATGAATCCGGTTTGGTTTTTATGGCTTTAGAACCTTGTTCATGCATGGTTACCACTTGGGTTGTATGATGTATCCTAATACCTTTAGGAATAGATCTACCTAATTCTTCCTTTAATATGGTTTTGTCACCGACCAGAATTACTTCCATTCCAGAAGTTTGATCCTGTAGGAATTGCAGTGTGCCTAAAACAGGGGATCGAGGCGCTAGATCTCCCCCCATAGCATCTATGGCAATTTTCATTAAATAGTATTAGTCAGCAGCTGAAATAACTGGTCGACCACGATAATAACCGCAATTTGGACAAGCGCGGTGGGGCATTTTTTTCTGACTACACTGTGGACAGGCCATGATTGTCACATGTCCCGCTTTGTAATGGGTTCTACGTTTACGGCCCCTTGCTTTTGATATTCTAGTTTTTGGTAGTGCCATTTTTTCTCCTAATTTTTTTCTATTTCATTTAATAATTTGCTTCAAATTTTCCCAACGATCTTCTACAACGGTCTTTACATTACAACCGCAGTTTTCCCGGTTTCGATTTGTTCCACAATGCTGACAAATTCCTTTGCAATCGGCTTTACAAATATTCTTTAGCGACTCTTCTACCAAGACTAACTCACGGATAACTGGACCAATGTCAACTGTATTATCTGCATCATCAAACCAGATTACGTCATCATCTTCCGGTCCTGAAAGTTTAGCGTCATTGGTTAACATAATCATGAACTGAGTTGTATGCTGATCGGTAAATTCATCCAAGCAGCAATCACAAATCTTGAAAAAAGGAATGGATAAGTCTCCAGTTAAACGGTATCCATGCCACTGTTTTTCCGATGTCAAAGAACAGGTAATATTATCTTTTGCAATTACTATATCCTGATCGATAAAATATTCGCTGGAAATTTCAAAAAGCTGTTTATCTAATCCGCGTTCTAGATCCGCTCTAAATAGCTTTACTTCTACCATAAAAAATTACCTAGTTTGTTAAGATCCATCCAAAGGGTAAAACAGTATTGTCCCTGGATGAGAAGCGCTGCCTACTTAGGGATTATCCTCCGTTTCAGAATCATCCTGATCCGCTTCATCCTCAGATCCTTTTCCATCTTCTCCTGTATCCGCATCACTGTCATCATCAAATTCATCATCATCTAGTGAAAAGTTATCATTTTCTTCCTCTTCTTCAAGTTCATCTTCATCCTTTCTTTCTAATAGATTTTCATCATCAGAACGTTGTTTGAAAATGATGAACATCAGTGTTTCACCCACTGAAAGTACGGACATCGTATAGGATACTGCCGAAACCATCAGTAAAAACAGGAAAACTGATAGTATGAATGCAGCTACTAGCTCTGTGCCTGATAAATCAACACCACTATATGCCAGCACTGAACCGCAGTTTAAACACCCAGTAAAGCAGGAAATACAAATGCTACAGGCATTACCCAGCAGGGAACACAATGCACCTGGATGAACTGCTTGGGTTGCCCAACCAACAATATTCAGCAGTTTGGAACCCATTAACCATTCGTGGCTGTAGACTGCATTGATCAAACTATAGCCAGCAATCCAGGCATGAGAGAAAAGATACGCACCCAGTACCAGAACTGGTACTAGGGCACCGTGATAAAGAATGATGCGCCAGGGTTGACCCCAGGTAATGGAAAAATTATGCCAGACTGTGCCCATAGTGTCTTCTTCGTAGGTAGCAACAATAGCGGGTGTGTAGACTAGAGCGACCAGAAATACGATACCGGTGTAAATGGTAAATACCGAACCAAAGAAATAAAGGACGTAGGGCAATACAAAAAGAAATTCACCAACATATGGTATTTTACCAAGCAAGCCGAATATAGCAGCAAGAAAGAAAAGGAAGGCAAGTATCAAGGCCAGTGAAATGGAACTGAAAACAATCGGATGCCAGTGTTTCTTGACATAGGACCAGGCATCTCCTCCGGAATAAAATTCGTCACCTTTCAGCTGTTTATAAGTTACACGGGACACTGCAGTAGCGCCTAAAGTAATGGCATAAAACCAGAATGCAGTACCGATCCAGTAAAGTACGCAACTAATGCCGGAAAGGGAATCAAGGGTTAGTAAACAGGGATAAAGTCCAAACTCCGCCCAAGTATCAGAAAAAGCCATGCCATTGACTACTGCACCCAAATAATTCAACACCAAGTATACCGCATAGCCGACCAGATTGGCCTGCATGAAAATAATGATTTTTTTACCGCTCAATGCGAGGCGTGGTGCGCGAAAAATGTCCCGTACATCAAAGTATAGTTTCATTGGATCCATTTTTTCTCCTTGATTTATGAATATTTTTAATCTTCAAATCTTACAAAATCAACCCAGATATCCGTGGTCATGGCACTGGCGATAACTTTACCAACAGCAAGTGCCGTTTCCCGGTTATCGTAGCTGCCAACACGGACCCTAAACCAGACTTCATCCGTATCACGAAAATATGCTTTCTGAATGTAGGCATCATATCCGGATTCAATCAAATTTGCAGCCATTTTTTCTGCATCTCTCAGATTCTTTTTGGATACTACTTGAATGGTATAGCGGGATTTATCAAAAGGTATTATATAACGGGGTCTTTTTTTCTTTGCGGGTTTTGCAGCAGGTGGTTTAGGCGCTACTACTTTTGGAGATACTTCAGCAGGGGCTATTTCTATTTCCTCTATTTCCTCTTTTTCATCATCATCATCATAAACTACTTCATCTTCATTCTCTTCCATTTCCTCTTCATCACCCTCTGATTCTTCAGCATAGTCATAATCATAGTCATCATCCTCATATTCAAGCTCTTCTTCATATTCCTCTTCCAACCAATCTTCATCCTCTTCTTCCGCTAGCGCCTCATCCTCAGTTTCACTTATCACCAGTGGTTCATCTGAATCAACATTGTAAGTGAATTTCTGGGTTTCCAATTCGTCACCGTATTGGAAAATTTCCATTTCAAAAACATATTTTCCTGCCGCATCGGGAATAAAAGACATTTTGGATTTATCCTCGCTGAATTCAAGAGTTTTCATTGATAGTTTGCTGGCATCTGGTTGGGCGCTGATAGCCCAGAAAAGATCGATTGATTCTGTTTCTTCGGGGAGTTCGCCATTGACTTGTATTACTTCGCCAACGAATCCTTCACCCCTTGTACCACCGCAATTCATGACCAATAATGAACCGGTAATAAGTATAAAAAAGGTGCGAAATTTCATAAGTCTTTTATTTATTTGCCCTAAGTTCACTCTGTAAGAAGAAAAAGGCAATCTCTTTTTCTGCATTCTTATCGGAGTCAGATCCGTGTACTGCGTTCTTACCCAGGCTAGTAGCAAAGTCTTTTCGGATCGTTCCTTCCAACGCTTCAGCAGGGTTGGTGGCACCAATAATTTTTCGCCAGCTATCCACTGCATTTTCTTTTTCCAGGGCCAAAACCATACACTTGCCGGATGACATGAAAGTAGTCAGTTCATCATAAAATGGTTTGCCCTGATGAATCGCATAAAAACTTTCGGTTTCTGTTTTTGTCATATGGATCATTTTAGAAGCTAAAATAATAAAGTCCGCTTTTTCAATGCGTTCGCAAATTGCTTCTGTGTACTGATTTTGTACTGCATCCGGTTTAATAATAGCAAGTGTTCGATTACCCAATGTATTACCCTATCTCATTATCTTTTTAACATTTTGACCATGGCCTGGCCGATATCGGCCGGACTTTCAACAACCTTAATTCCTGCGGATTGTAAAGCAGCCATTTTTTCTTTGGCCGTTCCCTTCCCACCGGCAATAATAGCTCCAGCATGGCCCATACGGCGACCGGGTGGCGCTGTCTGTCCGGCGATAAAAGAAACAATTGGTTTTGAGAAGTTGTTATCCAAGACCCATTGCGCTGCCTCTTCTTCAGCAGTGCCACCAATTTCACCAATCATGACTACACCGTCTGTGTCATCATCCGTGGCAAATAGTTGCAGCATATCTATGAATGTTGTGCCAATAATGGGATCGCCACCAATTCCGATGACCGTACTCTGGCCCAGTCCTTGGGCGCCAATCTGGTGCACAGCCTCATAGGTTAATGTTCCAGAGCGGGACATAATTCCGATGGTACCAGGCTCATGGATGAAACCAGGCATAATACCAATTTTGGCCTGACCTGGCGTAATGATACCAGGACAATTAGGGCCCACTAACCGCGTTGAATTTTTTTCTAAAGCATGATTCACTTTTACCATATCTACGGCTGGAATGCCCTCAGTGATACATATGACCAGATCCAGACCAGCGCCAATCGCTTCAATAACAGCACCGGCAGCAAATTTTGGCGGGACAAAGACAACTGCAGTGTTCGCATTTTTATGCTGGACAGCCTCACTGACTGCATTAAATACAGGTACGCCCAGGGCTTCCTGACCGCCTTTTCCTGGTGTCACTCCTGCAACAACATTTGTACCGTAATCGATCATTTGCTGACCATGGAAAGTACCCTCTGTACCGGTGATACCCTGGATGACCAACCGCGTGTCACTACCAACTAAAACACTCATGCCGCGCCTTTAAACGTTGCTGCAACGGCTTTTTCTGCTGCATCATTTAAGCTGTTAGCCACAATGAAGTCTAGGGGTGATCGCTTGAGCAATTCGGATGCTTGCTGTGCATTGGTTCCTTCCAGGCGGATTACAACTGGGACCTCTACTTTGATCGTTTCCATGGCATTGATCACACCTTGAGCCACTCGATCACAGCGCACGATACCGCCAAAAATATTGATCAGAATCGCTTGTACATTTGGGTCCGAGAGAATGATCTTGAAACCGTTTGCCACTGTTTCCGGATTGGCAACGCCGCCTACATCAAGAAAGTTTGCCGGTTCACCGCCCTTCAGCTTAATAATATCCATGGTGCCCATGGCCAGTCCAGCACCATTGACCATACAGCCCACGTTACCATCCAGTTTAATGTAGTTTAAATTGTATGCGCTAGCCTTAGCTTCGGCTGGATCTTCTTCAGATTCATCTCGCAGTTCTAGCAATTCTGGATGGCGGAAAAGTCCATTGCTATCAAAGTTAATCTTTGCATCGAGGGCTATGACAACGTCGCCTTTGGTCACAACCAACGGATTAATTTCCATCAGGGAACAATCCAGGCCAATGAATGCTGCCCATAGTGCTGTAAAAATTTCCACCCCTGAATCCAGCTGGGCCCCTTGCAAGCCCAGAGCCTCGGCCAGTATCGCTGCTTGGGCGGCTGTTAACCCATTTTCAGGATGGATCCATTCTTTAATTATTTTTTCCGGTGTTTCTGCAGCTACTTTTTCGATCTCAACCCCGCCTTCAGTAGAGACCATAAAAACAAATTTCTTTTCTTTACGGTCGAGTACAATCCCGGCGTAAAATTCCTGGGCGATATCAATACCAGTCTCAATGAGCAAGCGCTGCACTTCCTTGCCCTGGGGTCCCGTCTGGTGGGTGACCAGGTTCATGCCCAAAATCTGGGCAGCTAGTGCTTCCACTTCATCGCGACTTTGAGCGAGTTTTACTCCACCGCCTTTGCCGCGGCCACCGGCGTGGATCTGTGCTTTTACCACCACCGTTTCTGAATCAAGGGTATCATACGCTGCCAATGCCTCTGCTACAGTAAAGGCTGGTTTCCCCGCAGGGACACGGACGTTATATTCTCTAAATATTTCCTTGGCCTGGTATTCGTGTATTTTCATGATTGTTTGTCTTCAGGTTTCATTATTACTGTCCCAGCACGACCATCGATCGCTTGTTCAATAGAAGAGATAGAGGTAATAACTACTTTTTTACCATAGTGCGCCAAGAAGTATAATGCCGCTTTGATTTTTGGGGCCATACTGCCTTTGCCAAATTCTCCTTGTTCTAAAAATTTTTCTGCCTCAGCAGTGGTCATGGTTGAAATCGCTTTTTGATCCGCTTTTTTGAAACGCAAATATACATAATCTATATCGGTAATAATCCAAAGTTCTTGGGCCCGAATCACTCGCCCCAGCATGGCCGCGGTCAAGTCCTTATCGATCACAGCGTCCAGTCCTTCCAACTTGTAGTTTTTATCATTATACACCGGGATACCACCGCCGCCGGCAGCCAGCACCACAGTGCCACGATCCACCAGTGTCTTGATACTTTTCCCATGCATTACGTAGTGCGGTGTCGGGCTGGGGACCACACGTCTCCACTCACCTGGATTCTGTTCGGCTATGGTCCAGTCTAATTGTTCGGCAAAATATTCAGCTTGTTCCTTTGAATAGGTCCGACCAATGAATTTTGTTGGCTTGGTAATGGCGGGATCAGATTCATCAACCCGCACCTGGGTAACTAGGGTGACTATTTCCCGATCCATTTTTGCTTCCCGGAGTTTATTCTGCAGTGATTGCTGAATCATATACCCTATAGTACCCTGAGTACCAGCGACACAAACACCCAAGGGCAGGGGTGGCACTTCATTATGGGTCAGATCCATACGCAGGAGTTCATTGCCTACCTGGGGACCGTTCCCATGGGTGATGCAGATGTTATAATCCAGGTTAACAAAATGCATGATCCCATCCAGGCTTTCCCGCGTCCGTGCGAATTGCTGGGTAATAGTACCGGCTTCACCTTTTGGTGATAAGGCATTGCCGCCCAAGGCCACCATAATGGTTCCAGGAGAACTCATGCTCGATCCAAGGGCATGGTCAGGCAGCGTGGTCCACCGCGACCGCGGGGTAGTTCAGCACTGGATATAGTTATGACCAATTGTTGATCGTCAGCCATGTGATCTGCAGCATTATTGATAAACTTTGCTGCATCTATCTGTTGATAACCGGCCTGCTGAAGTGCGGCTGTCGTTTCCTTATTGCGGGCATAGCTGATGATTTTACCTGGTGCAAGCGTGAATGCATTTGCGCCATCAGACCATTGTTCCCGTTCCTGATGGAGCGGTTCATCCCCGCCGCAGTTTATAGCGTTAAAATTATAGCCTTGGTCACGGAGACAATCATCCAGTGACTGGGCAAGAGGTGTAACATCAAATAATGACTGCCCAGATTCCAGGCAATAAGTTTTAACGGTATGACCGTTGATTTCCTTATTTTTGAATAAGGGGGGGTAGACGATAATATCCGTTTTACTTATAGTGCTAAAAAGTGTATCCAAATGCATCATGCTGCGGGTTTTGGGTAGATCAATAAGCAGGACGCGGGTAAATCCCTCACCAAAAAACAGCGGTAGGATCGCTTCAATTGCTTCTTTGGAATTTCGCTCGCTCAGTCCAATAAGCAATGTTTCTTCATCCAGGACAATAAAATCACCGCCTTCTAAAAATAGATCGGGGCAAGTTTTATGGAAATCGAATTGTGTGAAACTGGAAAAAAGGGAATGATGATGTGCTACATGTTTCATTAAAAGCATTTCTCGCTGCCGCGCTGGCCATCTGCCCCAGGTAAGGACCAGGGCATTATTCAAGGCAACGGCGATATCGCGGGTGAAAATCAGATTAGGAAGGGGCCACTTGAATACGGTTTGTAAAGACGGCTTGATCATGCGACCAGACAACAGTACGGCTGCGAAATCAGCTGCTTCTAAGTCTAAAATTTCCTGGGTATCCACAGAACTTTCCGTACCGTATAGTTTTTGGTCAAGGGTATAGCAGGCATTGAAAAGTTCCTGCCTTTGTTCATTTGTTTGTAGTGTATCCACCAGCATATCGCTGAACTGGTAGGTATGGTCCTGGCCTGTAAAAGTATTCAGTACATTTTCCAGTTCATTGTGTTCAGCAGCCATTCCACCAGGGGAAATGATATCATCAAATAGGAGATAGTCTGGATTGTGGATCAGCTGTCCGGATTCATCCGCTATCCATTCGGTGGTATTTTTCGGCAGTGTATAATTGTGCTCTGGTCCCGGTGTATGGATCAGTACCTGACGAATCGGGTCGATTTCAGACCGAATTGCCATGGTTCAATCATCAGCCAGGAAAGGATAACGATAATCTTTTGGGGGATCAAAATTTTCTTTCACCGTACGCTGAGATACCCAGCGAGCAAGGTTAAACATGGAACCAGCCTTGTCATTGGTGCCAGAGGCACGGCTGCCGCCAAAGGGTTGTTGTCCCACAACAGCACCAGTCGGTTTATCGTTTATATAAAAATTTCCAGCGGAATGGGTCAGTGCTGCCGCTGCTTCAGCAATGGCAGCCTTGTTTGTGGCCATGACACAACCGGTAAGGGCATAGGGGGACGTTGAATCCACAAGTTCCAGGGTAGCTTGCCAATCAGCGGGATCATAGAGATAAATAGTCAAGACTGGGCCAAAAATTTCTTCGCACATGGTGCGGAATTCAGGGTTTGTGGTCAAAATGGTTGTAGGCTCAATGAAATATCCCACGGAATCATCATATTTTCCACCGCTGAGAATCTCGGCATCGTCCGCTTGGTCAGCATGATCGATGAATTCCTTGATCGAATCAAAAGCATCCTGATCGATGACAGCATTAACAAAATTGGAAAAATCGGTAGGCTCACCCATTTTTACAGTGGCCATTTCAGCCAGGAATTGGTCACGGATCTCATCCCATACCATTGTTGGAATATAGGCCCGGGACATGGCTGAGCACTTTTGCCCCTGAAATTCGAAGGCGCCACGCACCATGGCGGTTACCAGGGCGTCCCGATCAACGGATTCATGAGCAACGCAGAAATCTTTGCCACCTGTTTCACCCACAATGCGGGGATAGCTTTTGTATTGTTGAATCTTCCCGCCGATGTGTTGCCACATATTTTGAAATACAGCGGTAGAACCGGTGAAATGAACCCCAGCCAAATCAGGATGATCCATTACCAAGGGGCCGACCACTGAACCGCGGCCGGGAATAAAGTTAATCACACCGTCCGGGAGGCCAGCTTCTTGGAATAGTTGCATGATAAAATAGGCGGGATATACAGCGCTGCTAGCTGGCTTCCAAAGAGCAACATTACCCATGAGTGCTGGGGCAGAAGGCAGATTACCAGCAATACTGGTGAAATTGAATGGTGTAACGGCAAAAACAAATCCTTCCAGTGGTCGGTGTTCCATTGAATTTTTTGTGGGTTCTGGAGAATACATAGGCTGGTGGCTATACAGTTCCTGGGCAAACCAGCAGTTGAAATTCCAGAAATCGATCAGTTCACAGGCAGCATCGATCTCGGCCTGGAAGGCATTCTTACTCATGTTCAGCATGGTCGCTGCATTAACAGTATCACGGTAGGGACCGGCGAGTAGTTTTGCCATCTTGAGAAAAACCTGAGCCCGTGCTTCCAGCGGTGTTCTAGACCAATCTGCCCAAGCTGCTTTTGCGGCGTCGATTGCCTGGACAACCTCTTTTGGGCCAGCCTGGTGGAACCGGGCCAAAACATGGCCGTGATTGTGGGGCATAACACAGGTACCTGTATCACCAGTACGGACTTCCTTTCCGCCTATAATAAGTGGAATTTCAATTTCCTTAGTACTGAGTTCCTTCAGCTTAGCCTGCAGGCTGGTTCTTTCTGGTGAACCCGGGCTGAAATTTAGAATTGGTTCATTAACTGGTTTTGGTATCGCACTCATGAGTTTTCCAATGAAAGTTTATAGTTTAACAAGTGCGGGAATTTAGCGGCATCATTGATCTCGTACAAGCAGGACGATCATGGCGCTGGTAACCAGGTACACTTATTTGCTAATTTGCCTTAGATTACCGCTGGCATTATGGATTTAAAATTACTTATCAAGTTAGAGACTCCACATGAGAACCGTAGATCTGCGTAGCGATACGACCACCTTACCCAGTGATGAAATGCGGCAAGCGATTGCCGGGTCTGAACTGGGAGATGATGTATTTCAGGATGACCCGACCATTAACAGGCTCCAGGATCTGGCGGCCGAGAGGATGGGCAAGGAAGCGGCGTTGCTGGTTCCCAGCGGTACCATGGCCAATCTGGTATCGATCCTGACCCACTGTGGCCGTGGTGCGGAAGTAATACTGGGCAACAGGGCCCATACTTATAAGTATGAGAAAGGCGGTATATCAGCCTATGGCAGTATTCATTCCACCCAGATACCAAACCTGGATGATGGCACGATGCAGTTGGAAGATATCAGGGACGCCATTCGGGGTGTTGATGACCATTTTCCCGAAACCAAATTAATTGGCTTGGAAAATACCCATAATGTCTGCGGTGGTTCGCCTTTATCGGTAGCGTATACGAAAGAAGTAGCGGACCTGGCAAGATCGCATAATATTAAATTGCACATCGATGGTGCTCGCATTTTTAATGCAGCCGTAGCTTTGGGTGTGGAAGTCCATGAACTGGTTGAGGATGCGGACAGCATGTCATTTTGTATGTCTAAGGGACTGGCTGCACCGGTTGGTTCGGTTATTTGCGGCAGTAAGGATTTTATTAATCAGGCCCGGGGAATACGAAAAGGATTGGGCGGTGGCATGCGCCAGGCGGGGATTATTGCCGCAGCTGGTATTGTAGCGCTGGAAACTATGGTTGACCGGCTGCAGGAAGACCATACCAATGCCCAGCTATTAGCAGAGGGTATAGCCGATCTACCCGGCATTGTCCTAGATCCAGGATCGATCAAGACCAATATTATTTATTTTGACATGGATAACAATGCTGTGGAAAGTGCTGATTTCCTTGCTGCGTTATCAACTAAAGGTATCAAATTTTTTGATACTGGTCCCCGACGGTTCCGGATGGTGACTCATTACGGTATTACGGCGGAAGATATACTCTATACGATTGATGCCTTCAAGCAAACATTAGCTGACTAAAATGAACCTCACTCAATCGGCTAGCGAACTGGTCCAACAGCTCAAGAATAAGGATATTTCCGCAGTGGAACTGCTGGAAGCACAGCTAGACCAAATTGCTTCGATAAATCCGGATATAAACGCTGTGGTGACTCTGGATGAGGACCGGGCCCGGGAACGGGCCGCAGCGGCAGATGAGGCTTTAAAAAATGGGGCAGATTGGGGTCCATTGCACGGCTTGCCCATGACAGTAAAGGATGCCTATGAAGTGGCAGGTATTGTTACCACTGGTGGGTCTCCGAAATGGAAGGATCATGTACCCCAGCAGCACGCAGAAGTAGTGGATCGCCTGACTGCTGCCGGGGCGATCGTTTTTGGGAAAACCAACGTACCGTATCTATCAGGAGACTGGCAGACGTACAATGAGATTTTTGGGGTGACAAACAATCCCTGGGACTACACAAAAACACCGGGTGGTTCTTCCGGCGGTTCTGCTGCCGCAGTAGCTTCCGGCCTTACTCCCCTGGAAGTAGGGAGCGATATTGGCGGCTCGATTCGCATCCCAGCCCATTTTTGCGGTGTTTATGGACATAAACCTAGCTATGACCTGATTCCCATTAGGGGGCACCTGCCGCCTCCGCCAGGAAGTTTGAGCGAAAATGATACTATTACGGTAGCAGGTCCGTTGGCTAGAAGCGCTGCTGATCTAGAATTGGCACTATCAGTCCTGGCCGGGCCAAGATCTTCACAAGAGAAGGGATGGCAGCTGAACCTGCCACCAGCTCGACACCAGCAGCTCAAGGATTTTCGGGTTGCTGTCTGGCTTGGTGACGGCTTTTGCCCTCTAGAAACAGCCATGGCGGACACCATCCAGGAAACAGCGGACCAGCTTTCTAAACAGGGTGTAACTGTTACAGAAGCAAACCCCGGTTTCAGCTTGGAAATGAATAATGACCTTTTCTGGAATCTGTTTAATGCGGTCATTGCAACTGGTTTTCCGAAGCCGGTCTTGGACGATATGAAACAATTACTAAAAAACAGCACTATGGATGACAAGGATCCCCGGGTTCGACAGGCCCGCGGCGCTCTTATATCCCATATTGACTGGCTGAGAGTCAATGAACTGCGCCTGCGCATCAAGGCCATGTGGGATGAATTTTTTCAATCCTATGACGTACTGCTGTGTCCCGTGACGTTTACCACCGCTTTTGACCACGATCATAATCCCGATCTTCTTGGTCGTTACATACCTGTGGATGGGGCAGAAAGGCACTACTCTGAAATTACTGTCTGGCCTAGCTTAGCCACCATATCGCAGCTGCCGGCAACGGTGGTGCCAATCGGGCATAGTCCTGTCGGTTTACCCATTGGCATGCAAGTTATCGGGCCTTATCTGGAAGATTATACCACTATTGCTTTCGCCAGGGTTATAGAAGGGGTTTGCAGTGGTTACACGCCGCCACCGACCGTAAAGTAGTCATTATAACAATAATTTTGTAATATTACCCATGCCCATGTACGATTATAAATGTGCAAAATGCGGACATATGTTCGAGGAACTGGTCTTTTCGAGCACAGTGGATGATAACACAATAAAGTGCCCTGTATGCGCTGAAAACAAGGCCAAAAGGCAATTATCAGCACCAGCCATAGCTGTTGGCGGGGCAAGTTTTGAGCCGGCCTGCGAAAAACCAAGCTGCAGCACTCCCGTTGGGTATTCCTGAGCGAATTAAAACCTGCGGTCGCAGGTTTTATAGATCTTAAGCGCTAGCTTTTAGAATTGTTCTACTGTTTTTGATAGCAGTAGAAAGGATCACGTCCATGGCATCCTTATCCTTGGCAGTTACCAGTTCCTGACGCAATGCAGCCGCACCTGAAAAACCCTTAATATACCAGCCAAAGTGCTTCCGCATCATGTTAGCACCAACAATAGGGCCTCGCGATTCCATCAGCAGGGTAAAGTGTCGGGCACAGGTTTGCATTCGTTGATGGATATCCGGCTCACCGGGCAGGACGCCTTTTTCTAAGTAGGCGGAAAGCTGTTTGAATATCCAGGGATTGCCCAAAGCAGCCCGGCCAACCATGACCGCGTCACAACCGGTTTCGTCGAACATACGGCGGGCATCTTCCGGCCCGTGGATGTCGCCATTTCCAATTACTGGTATTGAAACTGATTCTTTAAGTAATTTTATTAAATTCCATTCTGATAGTCCTTTATAACTTTGTTTTGTAGTGCGAGGATGGAGGGCGATTGCTTGTACGCCATGTGCTTCCAGCCGCGGTCCCGCTTCCGGTATAACAATGGATTTTGAGTCCCAGCCGGCGCGCATTTTCACCGTAACCGGTACGTC
>ENA-UPTF01000883-UPTF01000883.1-marine-metagenome-genome-assembly--contig:-NODE-883-length-20022-cov-2.599850_pt1 | contig 20022 bp, 17 predicted proteins | sample MGYA00238166_ERZ767019 | MGnify/ENA primary metagenome ERZ767019 (study PRJEB28930, sample SAMN06266391) | marine metagenome | isolation source: Sea water from 250 m depth | place: Atlantic Ocean | study... | reverse complement strand
AAAAAGGGTTTCAAATGCACCCCTAAGTATGAAATTCATAGATTTTATTGAGCAATATCTGATGCTTTGTCTGTTCTTTCCCATGATAAATCAATGTCTGTTCTCCCAAAGTGACCATATGCAGCAGTTGGGAGATAGATTGGTTTTTTTAGATCAAGCATATTAATTATACTTTTTGGTCTAAGATCAAATTTTTCTTCAACTGTCTTTTGAATTAAATCTTTTGAAATTTTCTCACTGTTAAAGGTATTAACATTGATCGAAGTTGGCTTAGCAATTCCAATAGCATATGAGACTTGAATTTCACAATAGTCAGCAAGCCCAGAAGCTACAATATTTTTTGCGATATAACGAGCCATATAAGATGCAGAACGATCCACTTTGGAAGGGTCCTTTCCGGAAAATGCACCGCCGCCATGGCGTGCCATACCACCGTAAGTGTCGACGATAATCTTGCGACCAGTCAGACCACAGTCTCCGTGCGGCCCACCGATAACAAACCGACCTGTCGGATTTATAAAATACTTCGTGTTTTCATCAACCCATTCCGCTGGCAAAACAGGTTTGATGATTTCTTCCATAACCGCTTCACGTAAATCTTTTAGTGAAATTTCGTCACGGTGTTGAGTAGAAAGAACAACGGCGTCAATTCCAGTGGGCTTGCCATCTTCGTAACGCATAGTGATCTGACTTTTCGCATCCGGTTCTAACCAGGTTAAGGTCCCATTCTTTCTTAGCTGTGATTGACGCTTTACTAATAAATGGGAGTAAGTAATAGGTGCTGGCATTAGCACGTCGGTTTCTTTCGATGCGTAACCAAACATTAAACCCTGGTCCCCAGCTCCTTGTTCATGATTATCAGTTTCATCGACACCCATAGCGATGTCAGGAGACTGACTGCCAATAGCATTGAGTACCGCACAGGTATTGCTGTCGAATCCACTATCAGAGTGGTTGTAACCAATATCATTAACTACTTCCCGCACGATGTTTTCTACATCGACAGAACCTTCAGTAGTAATTTCGCCGGCAACGATAACCATGCCAGTCTTCACCATAGTTTCGCAGGCTACGCGAGACTTCTGATCCTGTTCCAATAATGCATCCAGAATTGCATCGGAAATCTGGTCAGCCATTTTGTCAGGGTGTCCCTCCGATACTGATTCAGAAGTAAACAATCTTGTTTCTGCCATTTCTTGTTCCTTTATCTTTCTACTAATTTAATAATTCTTAATGTTTTCTGAAAACACGGATTTGGATTTGAAATCCGTTCCTTAAACCTAAATACGAACTTTGCCCTGTTACTAAGCCAGCTTTTTGTGCCCAGTGATTTAAATCTGTCTCATCAAAGCCTAACCATAAGTCACCACAGGATTCTCTAACCCAATCTTGATCATGAGTAGAAAGATCGACGATTAATAAATACCCGTTTTCATTTAATAGTGCTGATGAGTCTTTGAAGGTTTTTGTAGGAGAAGAGATATGGTGTAGCACCATATCGAAAATAATTAAGTCACTGAGTACATCTTTTTTCCTGGCGACAGTGGTGTCACCAAGAATGAACTGCACTCCATTAAACTTTCCTTTTGCAATCGCTTCTTCGGATTTCTCTAACATCTCTTTAGAGTTATCCAAAGCGATTAGTTTTTTGAATTTTGCTGCCAACTCCGTGAGCAATAGACCTTCGCCCGGTCCAACCTCAAGCACCGTTGCTTTATTGTTAAGACCAAGACTGTCGATTACGTCATGGAGAATGGATCCGTAGTCATCATGGGCAACGATTAAACCTTGCTGTTCTTTAAACTTGTTCGCGTTTTTGTTGAAGAAATTCAGTGATTGCTGCGCTCTCTCTAATTGAATCTGGTTAATTTTCTTCTCCGCTGATTTGGCGAGCGGGAGCAAGTCCACCTGGTCAAATACACTTTCTTTGATTTCTCGATAATAGTCGTCATCGGACAAAAATGCCCTGCGATAAAAAATAGTATTGCCTTCCCTACGGGTAGAAACCAGCTGAGCATTTGACAGTATTTTTAGATGGTGGCTCAGAGCGGATTGGCGAATGCCTAGAATACGACATAATTCCAGAACTCCAAAAGATTCACTCTTCAGCAGCCGCAGGATTTGCAGGCGCAAGCTATCTCCGAGCGCCTTATTCAGGTCGGTAAGGCTTTTTAGGGCTCCTGCAGGAACTCCAGTGCTGTTGGCAGCTAGGGCAGTTTGCATTGTTTTGACTTTGTTCGAAACGCTGCAACGTTAACAGCATATAGGCCAAATAGCAAACCTATATCAAAATATATTGATATAGGTTTGCTATTTGGCCAGAGAATCGGTGACAAATAAATCCAGCAACCAATTAAATCGTCGGTGGCATATTGGATAAAGGTGCGGGAAAATAGCCGCCGTCAAAAACAGCCATAGTAGAAAATTTCCTGTCACGACAATTCAAATAAACAACAAACAGAGCTCTGTGGACATGTCGGGAGTATGAGGAGTTTAGTTAATGGCGGATAACGCTATTTCGCGAAAAGAATGTGCCAATGCTATTCGTGCCCTGAGCATGGATGCGGTTCAACAAGCAAAATCAGGGCACCCTGGTGCACCCATGGGAATGGCGGATATTGCCGAGGTGTTATGGCGAGATTTTCTCGTGCACAACCCTGGCAATCCAAATTGGTTTAATCGCGATCGTTTCATACTTTCAAATGGTCATGGCTCGATGCTGATTTATTCGCTGCTACATTTGACCGGTTATGATCTATCTATTGAAGAGATTAAAAACTTTCGCCAGCTAGATTCCAAAACCCCGGGGCATCCAGAATATGGGTATACCCCTGGCGTGGAAACAACGACTGGTCCATTGGGTCAGGGATTGGCCAATGGAGTAGGAATGGCCATAGCCGAAAAAACCCTGGCGGCTCAGTTTAATCGCGAAGGGCATGACATCGTTGACCACCACACATATGTGTTTGCTGGTGATGGCTGTCTCATGGAAGGCATTTCTCATGAAGTGTGTTCACTTTCGGGAACACTCAAACTCGGCAAACTCATCGTTATCTATGATGATAATGGCATTTCCATCGACGGAGAGGTTGATCAATGGTTTTCTGATGACACCAGCAAACGCTTCGAAGCTTACGGTTGGCAGGTACTTTCTGCAGATGGTCATGATCCGGTTGCGGTATTCGCTGCGATAGAAAACGCCAAGAAGAACGGTCACCAACCTACACTAATTAGCTGCAAAACTATTATCGGATTTGGCTCCCCTAACAAACAAGGAACAGCGGCGACTCACGGCGCACCTTTAGGAGAAGGTGAGGTTGCGGCAGTACGTGAAAATTTAGATTGGTCTCATGCACCATTTAGCATTCCAGAAGAAATCATGCAGGCATGGGATTGCACTGAGAAAGGCTTTGCTGCTGAGTCTGCCTGGAAAGAAAAATTAGTGGTGTACGAAGAAGAGTATCCCGAGCTGGCTTTAGAGTTAGTGCGACGTATTAAAGGTGAGCTCCCGGGATATTTTGCAGAAAAAGCAGATGAGTTTATTCAGGAGTGTCAGCAAGCCGAAGTAAATATCGCCAGTCGCAAGGCCTCACAGAATAGTATTGAGGCTTATGCGGCTTTATTGCCGGAGCTGATTGGTGGCAGTGCAGACTTAACCGGTTCCAATTTAACCCAATGGTCAGGGAGTTCTGCCATTAACGAAAATGCAGATGGTAACTACATCTATTATGGCGTTAGGGAGTTTGGCATGACCGCTATTGCGTCTGGCATCGCCTTACACGGTGGATTAATTCCGTATACTGCTACTTTCTTAATTTTTATGGAGTACGCCCGTAATGCCGCGCGTATGGCTGCACTAATGAAGCAGCGTAGCGTGCTGGTTTATACTCATGATTCCATCGGACAAGGTGAAGACGGGCCTACTCACCAACCGATTGAGCAACTTACCGCTCTCCGAGTAACGCCTAATATGTCCTTATGGCGGCCTTGCGACAATGTGGAAACAGCGGTGGCCTGGAAAATGGCCTTGGAACGAGCTGAAGGACCAACCGCGTTAGTATTCTCGCGCCAAGGTATTGCTCATCAGGGCCGGACTGAAGAACAGCTTGCTGAGATCTCTCGAGGTGCCTATGTGCTGGAAGACTGTGAAGGAAATCCGGAACTGATTGTGATTGCCACTGGTTCGGAAATTAATATTTGCCGGGATGCGGTTAAGCAACTGCAGGCTGATGGAATTGCAGCACGCCTGGTTTCTATGCCCAGCACAGATACGTTTGATAGTCAGGAACCAGAGTATAAAGAACAAGTACTACCTTCTTCGGTACGAAAGCGACTAGCAGTAGAAGCTGGAGCAACTGACTATTGGTCTAAGTACGTCGGCTTGGAAGGTAAAGTAATTGGCATGGATCGCTTTGGTGAATCTGCTCCCGGTGGAGTCTTGATGGAACACTTTGGTTTCACTGTCGAGAATGTTGTCGCAGTGGCCAAGTCTTTCGATTAGTTCAATCTTCGTTTAGCTCAATTCGGAAAAACTCATGGCATATCGAATTGCTATTAATGGCTATGGTCGCATCGGTCGTTGTGTTCTTCGTGCATTTTATGAATCCAAGAATTACGACGATCTGCGTTTAGTGGCAATTAACGATATTGCCGACTTAAACACACTCGCACATCTGACCCGGTACGACAGTACTCATGGCAGATTCTTGGGAACCGTCGAAGAAAAAGATGAAGAGCTACTAATAAATAATGATGCAGTAGAAGTTTATAACAAGCCTGATCTTGCAGATCTTCCGTGGCAGGATCTTGAAATCGACCTAGTCATGGAATGCAGTGGAACTTTTACTTCCCGTAAAATTGCTGAACAGCATTTGTCATCAGGTGCGAAAAAAGTTTTGTTTTCTCAACCAGCTGAAAGTGATGTGGACGCAACCTTGGTTTATGGCATAAATCATGAAGACCTCGATCCACAAGCAACAATAATCTCAAACGCGAGTTGCACAACGAACTGCATCGTACCGGTGCTAAAGACTTTGGACGATGCTTTAGGGATTGATTCCGGGGTTATCACAACAATTCATTCGGCAATGAATGATCAGCCAGTTATAGACAGCTATCACAACAATGACTTGCGCCGCACAAGAAGCGCGATGCAATCCATGATTCCGGTGGAAACAAAGCTAGCAGTGGGCATTGAGAGGATACTTCCGCAATTAACCGGATTACTTCAGGCCCGGGCAATTCGAGTACCAACTATGAATGTTTCAGTTATGGATTTAACCGTTTCCTTAAACAGCTTTGTGGATTGCGAAATAGTCAATAATCTTATGCGTGAAGCCAGTGATGAGTTTCTGCCTAACGTACTAGGAGTCACCGACGAGCCTTTGGCTTCCTGTGATTTCAATCATGATCTACGTTCAGGCATAGTGGACCTGAGTCAAACCCGGGTAGCTGGTTCACGATTAGTTAAATTATTAATTTGGTTCGATAACGAGTGGGCCTATGCGAATCGCATGCTGGATGTCGCCCAATACATTTCAAGACTGCAAGAATAGGGAATACGAAATGACATTTCTTTGCATGGAAGAATTAGACCTCTCTAATAAACGCGTATTGATCCGTGAGGATCTCAATGTTCCAATTAAAGATGGAAATGTTACCAATGACACGCGTATTCAAGCAGCATTGCCAACAATAAAACTGGCGCTGGCCACAGCACAGCAAGTCATCGTGATGTCCCATCTTGGCAGACCAGAAGAAGGAGTTTCTATCACTGAACAAGCTGAGCTGTCTCTCTCTCCAGTTGCAGCCCATCTCGGTGCATTGTTAGATACAGAAGTACAATTAATGAGTGACTATTTGGAAAATCCAAGCGCCCTGCAAAATCATAAGGGACTAGTGTTGCTGGAAAACGTGCGAATAAATACTGGCGAAAAAGCTAATTCTGATGATTTGGCAAAGCAATACGCTAACCTCTGTGATGTCTTTGTAATGGATGCCTTTGGTACTGCTCATCGCTCACAAGCCAGCACCCATGGAGTTGCAAAATTTTCTGAAACCGCCTGTGCCGGGCCCTTGTTGGCTAAAGAACTCGATGCATTGGAGCGCTCACTCACCAATCCGGAAAGACCCATACTCGCCATAGTGGGCGGTGCGAAGGTTTCTAGCAAACTGGAAGTGCTGCAAACTTTGGCAACTAAAGTTGATCAGCTAATAGTCGGAGGTGGTATTGCCAATACTTTTTTATTGGCAGCGGGTTATGGAGTGGGTAAATCATTATGCGAACTAGACCTGGTGGACACAGCAAAGCAGCTCATGGGTGCTACCAACATTCCTTTACCTTCTGATGTAATTGTCGCCAGTAGAATTTCAGAAAACGCTGAAGCTAAAACTAAAGCTGTAAGTGAAGTCAGTTCAGATGAAATGATTCTGGATATCGGGCCCGAAAGCACTGCGAATTTAAGCGCACTAGTTGCTAATATGAAAACTATTATCTGGAACGGACCCGTGGGTGTGTTCGAATTTGATCAATTCGCTAGAGGCACAGCAGGTATTTCTCATGCAATTGCTGCGAACCGAGGATTTTCTATCGCTGGAGGCGGGGAAACTATTGCCGCCATCGATAAGTTTGGTGTTACTAAAGACATTTCCTACATCTCCACTGGAGGCGGTGCTTTTCTGGAGTATGTTCAGGGAATTGAGCTTCCTGCTGTGCAAATACTTAATGCTCGTGGTGAATAAAAGAGACGTTGCCAATTCTGCCGAGCTTGTAAATAATTAAGCTTAATGAGATGAATAAGAAACTAGATTTTTGAAAGTGAGACTAAACCATGGCACTAATTAGCTTAAGACAATTACTCGACCATGCAGCTGAGAATTATTACGGTGTTCCTGCATTCAATGTGAATAACCTTGAACAGGTGCGTGCAATCATGGAAGGTGCGGATGAAGTAAACAGTCCGGTGATACTTCAGGCATCAGCAGGCGCTAGAAAGTACGCTGGCTCCAATTTTCTTAAGCACCTTATCCAAGGAGCGATTGAGGAGTTCCCGCAGATACCAATCGTCATGCACCAGGATCACGGTATTTCTCCTGCTGTCTGTCAGCGCTCGATTCAATTGGGATTCTCATCAGTAATGATGGACGGCTCCCTAGCGGAAGATGGAAAGACGCCCACGGATTTCAAATACAACGTGAGAGTCACCAAGGAAACGGTAGATATGGCTCATGCCTGCGGTGTTTCCGTTGAGGGCGAGATTGGCTGTCTCGGATCTTTGGAAACCGGTATGGCAGGAGAAGAGGATGGTATTGGTGCTGAAGGCAAGCTATCCATGTCCCAACTATTAACTGATCCGGAAGAAGCTTCAGATTTTGTCGATGCTACCGGAGTAGATGCTCTGGCTATTGCCGTTGGAACTAGCCACGGCGCATACAAATTTAGCCGCCCACCTACCGGAGACATTCTAGCTATCGAGCGTATAAAAGAGATTCACGCAAGAATCCCTAATACCCATCTGGTCATGCACGGTTCCTCTTCAGTTCCCCAAGATTGGTTGGCAGTCATCAATGAATTTGGTGGAGAGATTCCTGAAACCTACGGTGTTCCAGTCGAAGAAATTCAGGAGGGAATTCGTCATGGAGTACGCAAGGTTAACATTGATACCGATTTGCGACTTGCATCCACTGGAGCTGTAAGAAAATTTCTCGCTGAGAATAAATCGGAGTTCGATCCCAGAAAATTCCTCATTCCAACAATGAACGCGATGAAAGACATTGTGAAAGCAAGGCTGGAAGCATTTGGCACTGCTGGCCAGGCTTCGAAGATAGGAAAAGTTTATAGCTTGGAAGAAATGTATCAGCGCTACGCCGACGCTGCCTAATGCCTTAATTATTGACTCAGGATTAAGGCGATTTTTTCACTAGAAGACTCGATCAAGCTGAGGGATAGTTTAATTCCATTCGAATTTAATGGCCCTTCGAATCTAAGTGAGCTCGCTCAGGTTTATTGTGAGCACTACGATTTAAGCTTCGATCAAGATATTGCTTTGCAATCTCATCGCATGGGACTGTTGCGATCTGGCAATTTCGATTTGGTTTGTCAGGCTTTTTCTGCTCCATTACACCAACAAAAAGGAACTGTATTTGTTGTACACGGTTACTTCGACCATACTGGTTTATACAGCCATCTAATCAAACACTGTTTGCAACAAGGCTTGACAGTTGTTGCCTTCGATCTTCCCGGTCACGGGCTCTCCAGTGGTGAGCCAGCCAGTATCGATTCTTTTAATCAATATTCAGATGCACTTTTACGCGTTATTTTGGAAGCTGATTATCAACAAGTTAATAAGCCATGGTATGCAATCGGACAGAGCACCGGTGCTGCAGTAATTGTAAACGCTATCGTAGAGAACAAATTCCCTCTACGAGATTTCGAGAGTTCAGTTTTTCTTGCGCCACTGGTTTATCCAAAACACTGGGTTCGCAGTTGTCTGTTATTTGCACTTGTGCGTTGGTTTCTAAAGGAAACGAAGCGAAATTTTACCAATAATAGCCACGATAGGGAGTTTCTTAACTTCTTGCGCAGTAGCGATGAATTGCAAAGCAGTAAGCTACCAAGAGATTGGATAATTGCCATGATGGACTATCAAAAGAGGTTGCGCCACTTCAACACTATTGATTATCCAGTAAATATTATTCAAGGAACAGAGGACGACACTGTAGACTGGGGCCGCAATATCAAACAATTGGAAACGAAATTCTCGGGTGCCAAAACTTACCTGATTTACGGCGGTAGGCATCACTTGGTTAATGAGTCGCACGAATTTCGCGAAGTAGTGCTTTCTCTAATCGATCAAGTAATCGAATAGATAATTAGAATAGCACTCCGGCTGTTTGTAGTGCCGGTTACTTGATTCAGCTGCTGCAACCTCAGCTCACCATATTGTTCATTAATATCGATTATTACATAGCCTACTTCTTCGTTTGTCTGCGGGTATTATGAGTTAATAAAGAGCAAGAATTTGATCTTGCTCTTTTCGAATGTAGTTGGATTCGTAGGACTCAATTTAAGAATTTGGTTGTAGCAGCGGAGACGATGATCGCAAAGGAGGCGCATGGTAACATATCCTGCCTAGGCAAAAATTTGCATTCCTCTGAGCGCAGAAGATTTTCGAACACTTCCTACCTTATTGTTAATGGATCACTAAATGGAGAGCAGTACAGAAGGGCTGGTTGGTCAGCTCGTTGAAATTGTTGGTTCCGATTGGGTAAAAACCGATGATGTGGAATTGCAATATTACGGTAAAGACTGGACTAACGTATTTCACTCAGACCCTATTGCAATAGTGCTCCCAAGTTCGATTGAAGATGTCCAGGCCATAGTTGAAGTTGCTATGGATAATCAGGTAGCTCTGGTTCCGTCCGGAGGACGCACCGGTTTAAGTGGTGGGGCAGTTGCGGAGCAGCATGAAATCGTAGTCGCTTTCGATCGTATGAATAAGATCTTGAATTTCGATGCTGTTGATCGACAAGTAATTTGCCAACCGGGAGTTATCACCGAGCAGTTACAACAGTTTGCTGATGACAATGATCTTTTTTATCCAGTGGATTTCTCTTCTTCTGGATCAAGCCAATTAGGTGGGAACGTCGCCACCAACGCTGGGGGCATAAAAGTCATTCGCTATGGTATGACGCGAAACTGGATTTTAGGCATGAAAGTGATTACCGGTACCGGTGAAATACTCGATTTAAATCGTGGACTTACAAAGAACGCAACGGGTTATGACTTTCGTCATTTGTTCATAGGGTCGGAAGGCACCCTTGGTCTAATTGTCGAATTAACTGTCGCTCTTTGTCCAAAACCAAAAGACCCTAAGGTGTTATTGCTCGGTGTAGAACAACTAACCGATACAATGGAAGTACTTAAGGCCTTCCGTAACAAGCTCGAACTTACTGCGTTTGAGTTTTTCTCGGATAAAGCTATGTCTCATGTCATTGGAGAGAAAGGTTTGCAACGACCTTTCGAATCTATATGTTCATTCTACGCGTTAATCGAATTTGAAAATTCCGCTGAACAAGATTTGGCAAACGCGATGGAACAGTTCGAATATTGCTTAGAGAAGGGATGGATTGTTGATGGCACCATCAGCCAAAGTCGCGCTCAGGCAGAGAATCTATGGCGGTTGAGGGAAGATATTTCAGAGTCTATCGCCAAGTTTTCTCCTTACAAAAATGACATTTCTGTAAAGGTCTCGAAAGTCCCTGAGTCTCTTGAAGAATTAGATGATTTGGTTACTCAAGTCTATCCGGAATTCGAAATAATCTGGTTTGGCCACATAGGAGATGGCAACGTCCATCTCAACATACTCAAACCAGAACAACTTGAAATTGGTAAGTTTTATGAAAGCTGTAGCAAGATTTCCGAGTGGGTGTTCGACCTGGTGAAGAAGTATGGCGGCAGTATTTCAGCCGAGCACGGAATTGGTATGCTTAAGAAGCCCTTTCTGCAGTATTCACGCAGTCCGGCAGAATTGGAATATATGAAGGCCATCAAGCGTGTATTCGATCCTCACAACATTATGAATCCAGGCAAACTCATTGATGTATAACAAAGGAGACGCAGAAGTTTCGATGCTTTCAGCGGTGTAGAAACAAATTGCACAAATCTACCAGGCCCATGATTTTCGTTACAATTTAAAACAATTCTGGTTTCCATAAACCATGTGAGCAGCGTACACTACGGTAGCGTTCGTTATAGATCGTAGTTTTACTCGAGTATTTTTCGAGTTTTTATTTTTTAATCAGCATGAGAGCAATATGTCAGAAACAGTAGAGGGTACCGTTAAGTGGTTTAACGACGAGAAAGGATTCGGATTTATTGAGCAAGAAGGTGGTAAAGATGTGTTCGTACATTTCAGTGCCATTAACGGCTCTGGAAGAAGAACTCTTCATGAAGGACAAAAAGTAACCATGGAAGTTACCCAAGGTCAAAAAGGCCCGCAAGCGGAAAATGTAAATCCGTTATAGAAAGAAGTTTAGAGGCTTTGCCAGCCCTACCTGAATAATTAATGCTTGAGAAATTTGGTCCAGAATTAAGTCAGAATTATTAAGACTTCGTCACAAAGATCATCACTTTCCAACTTATCTTATTCTCAAGGTGAAAACTGAATCATCGGTCGTCATTCAAGCTTCTATTGTCTTGACGCCTTTGCTTGTGCCAAGAAACAGGCGGTTTGCTCCTCGCTTCGCAAACAAGCCATTGGTAACGACACCAGTGATTTGATTTATTTCACTCTCCATCTTTCGCGGTTCCAATATTTCTAGATTGAAAACATCCAGGATGTGATTGCCATTATCGGTAACGCAGTTTTCTCGGTAGACAGGATCACCACCGAGTTTAACTATTTGTCTGCCAACATAGCTGCGGGCCATTGGGATTACTTCAACTGGCAGAGGAAATTTACCCAGCACTGGAACGAGTTTTGACTCGTCGGCAATACAAACAAATTCCTTCGACGCGACCGCAATAATTTTTTCTCGGGTAAGTGCTGCACCCCCACCTTTTATGAGTTGCAAATGTTCGTTGCATTCATCTGCGCCATCCACATAGATCTCTAGTGTTCCCACGCTGTTCAAATCGAATACAGGAATACTGTACTCCTTAAGCCTGCGCGCAGATTCTTCTGAGCTGGCAACTGTACCGTTTAATCGATGAGCAATTTCTCTGAGTTCTTCAATGAAAAAATTGGCCGTAGAACCGGTTCCGATACCGATGACGGTATCGTCTTCCAGTTTGGATTCGACATATTTGAACGCGGCCCTGGCAACTGCTCTTTTTAAATCATCTTTTGACATATTTGAGGTCCGAATTGTTTATTATTGTCATTACTCTCTTTGATTCCATATTCCTATTTGTTGGCCCATGCGGATTCGACAATTAGTCTCAAGTTTTTGATTGAGATCGACTGTGTCTGGTGGAAATAGAACTATGGCGGTCGAGCCGAGTTTAAATCTCCCTATCTCAGCACCCGTAGCCAATTGTATGGGGGGTTCGTGTTTGGAGTAATCAGTTTCCGTTATCATTCTTTTGCCGCTGCTTCGACCGATTTGTCCACCCCAAACCGTTTCAATCCCGGCGACTATCATTGCTCCTACCATAATCACGCACATAGGTCCTATGTCTGTTTTAAATACACAAACAGCACGCTCATTGCGAGCAAATAAATTTGGAACAGAATAAGTGGTGGCTTTATTAACTGAGAATAAGCGTCCAGGGATGTAAGTGGTTTTGATTAGCTGACCCGCCAAGGGCAAGTGTACCCTGTGATAATCCCGTGGAGAAAGGTAAACCGTGACAAAGGAACCATCGAGAAAATCTTCCGCCAGGGACTGATTTCCGCCGAGCAAATCCTGCAAAGTGAACTTATGATCTTTTGCTTGCAGAATCTGATTATCTTCGATCGAACCCAGCTGACTAATAGAACCGTCCGCGGGACTTACCACTGTATAGTCTTCATTAGCAATTGGCCGTGCATCGGGCTTTAGTTCCCGGGTAAAAAAAGTATTGAAGTTGGGATAGTCATCAGGATCAGTAAGCATCGCTTCCATCATGTCTACTTGATAACGATTAATGAAGGAGCGAATCAGAAAATTTTTTAGTAATGATCCTTCGGCAAAATACCCAAAAAAACCGGAGAGAAAATGCTGGGGGAGCAAATACTGCAAAAATACTAAAAAGCGTGACATTAGTTTTGACCGGTAACCATCATTATTGCTCTACAGGGGTATCAGGATGGTTTCCCCATTCAGACCACGAACCATCATAGGCTTTTATGTTCAGACCTAGCAATTTCCCAACGAAATAAGCTAGGCCAGAACGATGATGAGTTTGGCAATGTGTGATTATTTTTTTATTAGGGGTAATCCCTAGTTCTTCTAGTTCTTCCTGAAGCAATTCGATTGGGCGCAATCTAAGATCGTTTTCACGATCCATTAAATCTAGCCAATCGAAGTTAACTGCTCTAGGTATATGACCATTCTTTTCCGCGGTAATTTTACTTCCTTCATATTCTTCTTTGTCCCTTGCGTCCCATACTATAATGCCGTCGTCTTCGATACTTGCTAATACTTCTTCCATGTCTGCAATATAACTTCGATCGATAATTGCATCGAACCTACTTGGAACATTTTCAGTTATTTCAGTTGTTAAAGGAAATCCGGAACTATTCCAGGCAATTTGTCCGCCGTTAAGTAGAGAATAAGATTCATGACCAACAACATCCAAAGTCCAAAGAAGTCTACCCGCCCAGCCACTTCCCTCATCGTCGTATGCAACAATATGTTTTTCTGCGCCCAAACCTATTCGAGAGAAAAGTGCGTCAAGACGTTCCTTGCTTGGCAATTTTCCGATTGCAGGTTTAGTACCGCTGAGGAGTTCAGAGGGTTTGATTAGAATCGAGCCCTGCAGATGCCCTTCTAGAAAAACTTTTTCAGAGACTACGGCGATTATCAGAATTTGTTCTGAGGCAAGAGCCGCAAGCAATTCTTCAGGTTCTATAACTGGCGGTAATAAATTCGTCATAGGATTCGTATTGTGAGAGCGTCATTCTACTCCAAGTCAGACTCACTTAGATTAATCATTGCATGGAAACCAGAATGCGCTGATAACTTTCGAAGCGTTCTCTGTGTATTTCCCCGTTGGCAATCGCAGCTTGAATTGCGCACCCAGGTTCTGAGCTGTGGCCACAATCTCTGAACTTACATTTGGAGGAGTGTTCTTTAAGTTCAATAAAACCGTTTAAAACTTCATCGATTTCCATTTGGCCAAGACTAAATTCACGAATACCTGGAGAGTCGATCAGATCAAATCTGCGAAGGTGGAATAGCCGGGAAGTGTTCGTGGTATGGGTGCCTTTGTACTTAGAATCAGACAAGTTCCCTACTTCCGCCAGCTGATCGAACCCGAGTTTATTGATTAAAGAAGATTTCCCCACACCGGATTGACCAACAAGTACCGTTGTTTTGCCACTTAGCTGGTTCTCCAATGCCTCTAGCCCTGTTCCTGCAAGGGCTGAGACCTCATACACCGGGTAACCAAGATTGTGGTATATTGACAGCATATTGTCGATATTCTTGTTTGTTAGGTCTTCAAGCAAATCCACTTTATTCAGAACTAGTAGAGGTTCGAGGCCTAGTTGGGATATCGCAACTAGGTATCGGTCCATCAGATTCAGAAAGGCTTCAGGGACAACGGCAAACACGATCAAGACATAATCCAAATTCGCAGCAACAGGCCTGAATTTCCCTTTTATGTCAGCTCTGCCGAATACATTCTTCCGCTCGGCCTGGGCGATGATGATTCCGGTTTCTTCTGCGTCCTGTTCCCAAAGAACCAAATCGCCAGTAACTAAAGAGGGAAGATTGGCGCGTTGATGACAGCGCATTAACGAGCCAGCGCTTTTGCCATTTAGAATTTCAACGTCGAGCTGCTGACCAAAATGACTAATAACACGACCATTGCATTTCGTTTCCTGAATTGAGCTTGTGTTTTCAGCAGCGCAGAATTCTTTTTGCTGTTTTCCGGCGATTCTACTCTTTTGCTGATCACTGAGCCTGCGTTTACTCATTTCCTTAGAAGCTGCAACTATTCAATGGAGGGTTGATTATTGCATATTCCCTCTATCGAAGCTTTGCTACAATCAATTCAAATTATTTTGAAGAAGCGATAACTATGGATAAGAAACTCAACTTAATTTGGATCGATTTGGAAATGACAGGATTAATTCCAAATGAAGATCGCATAATTGAAGTTGCAACTCTTGTTACCGATCCTGAGCTAAATATTATCGCCGAAGGCCCTTCTATCGCGGTTAAGCAGAGTGATCAACTCATGGACGGCATGGACGATTGGAATCAGAAACATCACAGTACTACCGGATTGATAGATAGAGTTAAAAATAGTTCTTTCGATGAACAAACAGCGGAACAGCAAACAATCGAATTCTTACAACAGTATTCAGAGAAGAACGCCTCACCTATGTGTGGCAATAGCATCTGTCAGGATCGTCGTTTTCTTGCTAACTACATGCCGGTGCTAGAGGATTTCTTTCATTACCGTAATCTAGATGTAAGTTCAGTTAAGGAATTAGCGTACCGTTGGAAACCTGACATACTTGAAGGATTCGCAAAGAAAGGAGCTCATGTAGCAATGGATGATATTAAAGACTCTGTTGCAGAATTAATTTATTATCGCGAACACTTTATAGACGCTTAAACCTTTTAGGTTCCTATGCTTTTGACTTTCTTATAGGTGTTGAGCAAGCGCCCATTCAACATGCTCCTTTACCATTTCAGATTCGGTTCCTAATCCTTTCTTTAACGCAGTAATTACATCATCACTTGTTTCTGCGTTGCCTAAAGCTACTGCAATATTTCTCTGCCAACATTCATATCCTATTCTGCGAATTGCCGATCCGGCTGTATTTGTTAGAAATTCCGATTCACTCCAAGCAAATAATTTGGTGAGTTCAATATCATCAAAATTATGTCTCGGCTTAAAGTCATCTTCGTTACTTATTTTGGCAAATTTATTCCAGGGACAAACTAATTGGCAATCATCGCATCCGAATACTCGATTGCCCATCGCTTGTCTAAATTCTTCCGGAATCGAGTCGCGTAACTCAATTGTTAAATAAGAGATGCAACGATTCGCATCTAGCAAATTGGGATTAACAAAAGCATTGGTCGGACAAACTTCTATACAAGCAGTGCAACTGCCACAATGATCGCTTGCAGATTTTTCTACAGGTAAAGGTAGATCAGTAAACAATTCCCCAAGAAAGAACCAGGATCCTGCCTCCTTATTTATAAGCATGGTGTTTTTGCCAATCCATCCTAGCCCTGACTTTTCAGCCAATGCCCGCTCTAGAACCGGCGCACTGTCCACGAAGGCACGGAACCCAAATTCTCCAACAACATCTTCGATTCTATCTGCTAGTCGTTGCAGCCTTTTACGAATTAGCTTGTGGTAATCTCGCCCGCGGGCATAGCGTGAAATGTAAGCTTTGTCTTGTTCTTGTAAAGCTGAAAACGAATTCTCGCGATCTAATGCATAGTCCATACGAACACAGATCACGCGGATGGTGCCAGGCACTAATTGGTCCGGATGGCAGCGCTTCTCATGATTGCGTGCCATATAGTCCATCACGCCGTGATAGCTATTTGCTATCCAGGATTCCAGCAAATGCTCATATTCACTCAGGTCAACATCAGTAATCGCAGTTTCCTGGAAACCCAATTCCTTAGCCCATTGTTTAATGTCTCGAGCAAGTTCTGTGAAATCGATTTCACCCATAGATTAATTATACCGCGATTATACAATTTGCATTCGTCAACATTATTCAGTCCCAAAAAAAAGCCGCTTCGCTGCGGCTTTTTGCTGAATCTTATGTTTATTATTGGGTATCAGTTAGCCATTCATTTAAATCGAGAACGTCCTGTGGGGTTAATATACCGACAACTTGTTTCAAGATAAGGCTGTCAATTACATAATCAAAGCGAGCGTCAGCATAAAAGCGTAACGCTCGGTATAAATTTTCCCGTGCTAACAAAACTTCCACAATATTACGTGTACCTACCTGGGCACCAAGCTCCGTAGCATCTAACGCACTTTGTGCAGAAACAATAGATTGCTGTCTCTGTGCGATTACCAATACGTCCGTATTTACACGACGGTAGGAATTGCGAATATTCTGTGTGAGCTGTCGCTTGGTAAACTCGAGTGACTCTTGTGCAGCAATTACTTGATACTCAGCCGCACGACGGCGAGAGGAAGTTGCTCCACCGCTGTATAAAGGGATATTTAGGTTTAACGACAGTTGCGTCCTATCACTAGCGCCGCCACCAATTTGAACACCTTCTCTTAAGATATCTGCGGTAACAAAGTGACCGTAGAATCCAGAAAAGTCTAAAGTGGGTAAATGATCAGATCTGCGGGCACGTAAGTTTTTACGAGATGCATCAAGAGTAAATTCAGCTGCAGCTACTGCAAGATTATTATTATCCGCTTGACGCTCCCAATTTATTAAAGAACCTTCGACTTCGACTATGGGGAAATCTTCTCGAAGTTCATCTATGTTTGGATGTGCCTGTCCGGTTAAAGCTTCTAGAGCTTCGAATCTTGCTTGCAATAGATCCTGCTGCAATATAGTTGTGTTGCGCGCCAGGTCGTAGGCAGCTTGGGCATCATACACATCGGTAATAGCAACTAATCCAACTGCTTCCCTTTGTTGGGTTTGCTGCAGCGAAGTTAGCGCAGCTTCTTCTTCCTGAAAGTTTGTTTCTAGTAATTCCTGGGCGCGAAGCACATCAAAGTAAGCGATGGCAGTGCGCATGATTAAATCTTGTTCCTGGGCTGCAAGGTTTACTGCGGCTGCTCTGTCACTAGATTGTGCACTTTGAAAGTTATACCAATTAGCAAGGTTTAAAATGCTCTGGTTTAGACCGATTCCCCAGTTATGGTTATTCAAACCGGGTTGAAAGCTGTGGTCATCAACGATTCTGGTACGAACCAATTCTCCACTAATTGGATTAGGAATGTTTGCATATAGTGAATCGGTAAATCCTGATGTTAGGCGAGAAGTGGCCGCCTGGATTCCAAATTGTGGCAACAAGGAAGATCGGCTTTGGACCATGTTTTCTCGATTGGCCCGGTAGTTGGCTTTAGCCTGTTTCAGGGTTGGGTCATTTTCTAAGGCCAGATTTAATATAGTGACAAGATCGTCTCCATAACTGACTGTGGAGCTAAGAAAGCTCACTATTAAAATTCCAAAAAACTTCGCTATACGTCCCATAGTTCGTACCTTTTTGCTAAAAAGATTGTTTTGATTAAGCGCAAAAGCAGATGATCGAAATAGGATTTCGGGTGGTGGTTCTGCAGCAGCACGGCATTCTACACAGTGTAACGAATAGTGACAATTTTATCAGACTGTTTGCGACAGTTAACATTCCTATACCTATTAGATGTCCCAATTTCTGTGATTGTTCCAGCAATTTATTCCTTTCTGGAGGCGTTATTACTTTCCTAAGTAAATCGGGCATAATGCTGAGACACTTGTTCACTGGCACTACTTCGTCAGTGACCCCTGGTAGTCGACTTCGCTCCCAACTAGTACTTAGACGGCTAAATCCTACTTACTAGTCGGCAGCATAGGTATTTTGAATGAACGCAAATCCCGAACATTTTCTTGAAAAAATCAGCAGCCTGGATACGTCCACTAAGCAACACTTTCCGAATTCTCGCAAAATTTATGTGCAGGGATCTCGCTCTGATATTCAGGTCCCAATGCGGGAAATAAGTCTTAGTGCCACTGAAACTAGATCAGGTATCGAAGAAAACGCTCCGATTCGAGTTTATGATTCATCTGGAATCTATTCCGATAAAGAAGCGGCAGTAAATTTGCGTACTGGCCTCCCACCTGTTCGTGAAAACTGGATAAACGAACGAAACGACACCGAAGAATTGGATAGTGTTTCTTCCACTTACGGACAGGCCAGACAATCAGATCTCAACACTGCGCACTTGCGCTTTGAGCATTTGAAGAAACCACTACGAGCGAAATCCGGGTGTAATGTAACTCAACTTCATTATGCTCGTCAGGGAATAATCACCCCGGAGATGGAATACATCGCCATTCGGGAAAACATGACGAAAGCGCAAGCGGCAAATCAGAAAGAAGTAAATGGGCAACATCAAGGCAGATCTTTCGGTGCCAACATTCCAACGGAAATTACAGCTGAATTCGTACGCTCGGAAGTTGCTGCCGGGCGGGCAATTATTCCGGCCAATATTAATCATCCTGAAATCGAGCCAATGATTATTGGGCGTAATTTTCTAGTAAAGGTTAACGCTAATATAGGTAATTCTGTAGTGACTTCCTCTATAGAGGAAGAAGTAGAGAAACTTACATGGTCTGCACTTTGGGGCGCAGACACTGTGATGGATTTATCCACTGGCAAAAATATTCACGAAACCCGTGAATGGATAATTCGCAATTCAATGGTTCCCATTGGCACCGTACCAATCTATCAAGCGCTGGAAAAAGTCGATGGAATTGCTGAAGACTTAACCTGGGCTATCTATAGAGACACATTAATAGAACAAGCAGAACAGGGCGTAGATTATTTCACCATTCATGCTGGTGTACTCTTGCGTTATGTGCCACTTACTGCAAAACGTGTTACTGGCATCGTTTCCCGTGGTGGTTCCATCATGGCGAAATGGTGTTTGGCACACCATCAAGAGAATTTCCTCTATACCCACTTCGAAGAAATCTGCGAAATTATGAAAGCCTATGATGTATCTTTTTCCTTGGGGGATGGATTGCGACCTGGCTCAGTAGCTGATGCCAATGATGCAGCGCAGTTCGGTGAACTGGAAACTTTAGGTGAGTTAACTCAGATCGCTTGGAAACATGATATTCAAACCATGATAGAAGGTCCGGGCCATGTGCCTATGCACATGATAAAGGAGAACATGGACAAGCAATTAGAAGTTTGCGATGAGGCACCTTTCTACACCTTGGGACCTCTAACTACTGACATTGCCCCAGGCTATGACCATATCACCTCAGGCATAGGGGCCGCTATGATCGGTTGGTATGGATGCGCGATGCTCTGCTATGTCACACCCAAAGAACACCTGGGACTTCCAAACAAAGAAGATGTAAAGAATGGAGTTATAGCTTATAAAATAGCCGCACATGCTGCAAATCTTGCGAAAGGTCATCCAACTGCACAATATAGAGACAATCTTTTAAGTAGAGCAAGGTTTGAATTCAAATAGGAGGATCAATTTAATTTATCTCTTGACCCTTATACCGCAAGGCTATTTCATGATGAAACACTTCCGTCTGACAATGCTAAAGTGGCACATTTTTGTTCTATGTGTGGACCAAAATTTTGTTCAATGAAAATAACACAGGAAATAATGAATGAGTTTGGTAACCAAGATAGTAAAAATGAAGA
>ENA-UPTF01000882-UPTF01000882.1-marine-metagenome-genome-assembly--contig:-NODE-882-length-20037-cov-10.010772_pt1 | contig 20037 bp, 19 predicted proteins | sample MGYA00238166_ERZ767019 | MGnify/ENA primary metagenome ERZ767019 (study PRJEB28930, sample SAMN06266391) | marine metagenome | isolation source: Sea water from 250 m depth | place: Atlantic Ocean... | reverse complement strand
TCTTAAAATCATCCCGTTCCATCATTCTTGCGACAGTATATTTACTTGCTATATTCACTACATCGCTGAAATTCATTTCATTCAACCAATCCGAATTATAACAGATTTTTAAAGAGTCTATATCAAGAATAACTTTGGCCTGATCAATATAAGACTCAGCATTAACTTTTGTTTCTTCCAGTGTGAGCTGAGGTCGAGTCTTATTCCTTCCAGATGGATCACCTATCATTGCTGTAAAATCACCTATAACGAGTACTGCCTGGTGGCCTAGATCCTGAAAATGGCGCAATTTCCTAAGGGCCACTGCATGACCAATATGCAAGTCCGGGCGGCTGGGGTCACAGCCCAATTTAACTACTAGCGGTTGGGCATTTTTTCGAGATTGTTCCAGTTTATCCAGCAACTCATCTTCCGGTATAATCTCTTCAGTGCCTTGCTGAATCAGTGTTAGTTGTTTATTTATGCTAGGAAAACTCATTTATGTTTTGCCAATTCGCGATCCATGTCCCGTCGAATATCCCGTTCTTTTAGTGCTTCTTTTTTATCATACAGGCGCTTCCCCTTCGCTGTAGCAACAACTATCTTTGCCCATCCTTTTTCATTAAAATATACTTCCAAGGGTACCGCAGTAAGTCCTTTTTGGGAAATACTCTGTTTCAGTTTAAGAATTTCCCTTTTATTAAGCAGTAATTTACGATTGGCCTTCGGGTCATGCCCCTTATATCCAGTACTCGAATAGGAACTAATATGTGCACCAATTAATACAGCTTCGCTACCGCGGACCAATACATAGGCTTCCTGCAAACTCATCTTTCCTTCTCGGAGACTTTTAACCTCACTACCGGTTAATACCAGCCCCGCTTCATAGCGGTCAATAATATGGAAGCTGTGAAACGCTTTTTTATTTTTTGCAACAAGTGTTCGATCCATGGGATTAATTTAAATATCAAGATACGAGTTTTCCCTCGGCACACACAAGTTTAATCCTTGCAATAATCCGTTAGAACCCACTAAAATCTTCTCTGGTTTTAATCGCGCCCGGGTGGCGGAATTGGTAGACGCGCTAGGTTCAGGATCTAGTGTCCTTTAGGATGTGCTGGTTCGACTCCAGTCCCGGGCACGTTAATTTTACAGTATTTATTTTTTGGAGTAATCTATCCATAGTGTACTGTTAATATAAATCGATGGCTATAAATAAAATACATGATCACAGGGAAAATAAATCAAAACAGTATACTTGGGATGAAAAGACAGCGGTATGGTACACGGCTGAATATGGTCAACATATTTCCAATAATCTTACCATTAACAATATTGACCTAGGATCAGAGGATATAGTATTAGACATTGGCTGCGGAAGCGGCAAAGCAGCCCGGTTGGCTGCCAAAATATGTACTAATGGTAAAGTTATTGGGATCGATCCTTCGGCTGCCATGATCCGCTTATCCAATAACAATACAGATGGAAAATTAATAAACTTAAAGTTCAAAAAGGGTTGTGCAGAAAAAATACCAGTTGCTAATAAATCTTTTACCAAAGTTATAGCCATCAATTCGTTACATCACTGGCAAGATTATAAAAAAGGATTAATAGAAGTCGTCCGAATCCTTTGTCCAGGTGGTTCGTTTTTCATTTCAAACGATATTGTTGATGGTGATACCTGCGGTCATGGGGATGGGCCATTAGAAAAACCCGAACACATTATATCAATTATTCAAAAAACGGGTTTTATCGATATATCATTGGAAAAATATTATAATGAAGAAACGGGTATTTATCTAATTGGTTCTAAAAAACCCTAGTATCATGCTGACCTATTTAGGATACCGTAATACCACCAAAATGTATCCATGGGAAAATCTCATCACCAAAATTCACAATATCTTTAGATATATTTTTAATATTATGAAACATATCCACAATATTTCCTGAAACCATCGTTTCACTTATTGGATATTGAATTTCTCCATTCTTTATATAAAAACTATTCTTAGCAACTCCAGAAAAGTCTCCATTATCGCTAGGGCTACCTCCAGAAAAGCGGGATAACAATACGCCTTGTTTCACAGACTTTACAATGTTATCTAGCCTTGTTTTTCCCGGATCTATCATCAATGATCCGCCTGAATTTGGACCCCGCTTAAGACCGGTCTTATTCGATCCATAAAGGCTCAGTAAAAATGTCTTTAAAATACCTTGGTCAATGATGGTGGCATTTACTGCTTCATAACCATCGCCCGTTACGAAATATCCACCGGATAGTTTATCCGACAAGGGCATTGAACATAAGGTTAGAAGTCCGCTAGTAATTGATTCGCCGATACTATCACTAAATAGAGATGTACCGGCGATCAGTCTGTAGTCGGATATATTACCAAGAATAAATCCAATAAAATCAGCGATACAATCAGGCGTAATAATGATTTCACCCGTGAATTTTTCCGGTACTGGTTTTGTTCTGACATGTTCTGCTGATTCTTTCATTAGTCGCTCTACAGAGCCGCCTTTATGCAGCGGTTTATCCATATCCAGCGTTGAGAACCCCGCTGAATTAAAAGACGATGTATCTGATCCTTCTTTAGATGTAAACATGGCTGAAAAGCTATACGATCCCCCGGTCTCATCAAAGGCTACACCATTCGAGTTGCGGTAATAACTGGTTCCTGAGCTAAAATCCATAATTGCCTGCTCAATGATTGTTGTTGGGAAAGTAGAATTGGAAAAATCCATAAATTCTTCCATGCGACTATACATTTTATCCAGCTCTGGATCGGTAGGTCCTTTTGAAAATGATTTGGCTGGTTGATTCTCGGATATGTCATATGCTTCATCTGGCATAGATGACGCAGCCATTTTCAGTACAGTGACAACCGCTTCATCGATATCATCCTGATTGATCTTATTGATACTCAAAGATCCTTTTTTCTGATCTTTTATTACTGATAAAGATATACCGCTGTTTGCCGTAGTACGGAAAAGAGAGAATTCCCCTGCGTCCACATTCAGCTCTCTTTTTTCTCCCTTGGAATAGACGCATTGTGCCTTATCGGCACCAGCTTTTACCAATTGTTTAATACAATAATCTGGAATATCTGAGTCGCGCAAATGTGCTAGCGACCCCCAATATTGACTTGACATTTAATGGCAGGACCTCCCATTCCAACTGGAATCCATTGTTTTTTCCCGCACATTCCTCCAGCGCCCCAAGTCATATCGGAAGATATCATATCAATTGTTTTCAGCACGTCAAATGCTACGCCTGAAATAGTTGTATCCTTGATAGCATTGCCCAGTTTTCCTCCATTTATCTCATAGCCCAGAGGAACACCAAACATAAATTCACTGGTCGAGTCTGCTTGACCATTACTAGACTTCATTAAATAATAACCATCATCTATTGCTGAAATCATTTCTTCTAATGTATTAGTCCCTGGTTCAATCGCTGTGTTACGCATCCGGATAAGTGGTTCGTCAGAAAATGCATATGCACGAGCATTGCCCGTAGGTTTAGTTTCAAAATGCCGAGCACTATCCTTATTATGCATAAAACTCTTCAATTCACCATCTTTGATAATAACTGTATCTTCTGAGGGTGTACCCTCATCATCAATGAAAACCGGGACAGGGCATGTGTTCCCATCCACAGAATTAGCATAATCGATTAATGTGACCAATTCACTCGCTATCTGTCTTCCCATGTATTCTCCAGCAACAGAGCCTCCCAACACAAGGTCTGCCTCCGTAGTATGTCCAATTGCTTCATGTGCTAGTATTCCCGCTAGATCAGCATCTAATATTACATCCTTCATTCCCGCATCAGCATAAACACCGTCTGATTTACGCGATAAATGATCAGCCAAACTATCTATATCTGAATAAAACTGGGTTGGGTCTATAAAATGATCTTCTAACTGCCCTAGACCACCAAATACATCCATTAATTCAACTGGTTCGCCATTTTTTTCCATACTCAGCGATATATACATTATACCTCGCGGTGTCATTGAATAAGAGGTGGATCCACTAGAGGTCAATAATGATTTTTCCATGTCCAATCCTGCCAATACAATAGTGCGCGATGTAAGTTGCGAGTACTTCTCTTGAATGTAACAGTCAATATCTTTCAAGAAGTCGATCCACTGTTTTTGACTATTCTGCGAAACTTGGGTGGTTAAATCCATTTCATAATGACCACACGTATCAGGCAGGATAAACCCGCATTCCGTTTTATTACGGTCATTCATAAAGCGTACATTATCACTGGCACTTTTTACGACATATTCTACTGCAGTATCAGAAAGCTCAGGGTTGGATGCAAAGCCCCAGTTTCCTTCTTTATAGACCCGCGATGAAACACCGCTTGACGATGAAACAGAGTTACCCATTACATCTCCGTTTACCATGGATATGCGGTTATTTCTATTATCCTGCATCCGCAGTTCAGTGTAAACAGAGAAATAGTCAGAATATTTATTAAGATCTTTATTTATCATTATAGATATTCCTTTTTAATTAAAGTGTTAATTGAAACTCTTTGGTAAGAATACCAGGGCAGGTAATGGCGCCTAAGTTACGTTGACCGTATGTTAATACATCCGGTATGACTTCAGCTGTAGATCCTATTGATTCTAATTCCGTTCCGAAAAACCGATAAAATGTATCATCAAAACGCATAGTTTCAATCGGCGCTACAATCTCACCTTTTTCTACCAAAAAACATGCATAGCGGGTTAAACCGGTTATTCGTCCACCAGGATTATCACTCCAGTTTAAATAGTGAATATTGGACAAGTATAGACCAGCTTCTAGCTCTTTTAGTACATCATCATGAGCCAGATCTCCTGGATTCATGATTGGAGACCGCATCTCTTCACCATCTTCTGCATAATTTGTGGAAGCGCCATACTCGGAAGCTGTTCGTGAACTCACCAATGTGTTCGTCAGCTGACCATTGGAAATTATTGGTAATGATTCTGGAGCTATCTCTCCGTTTGAATTGAACTTAGGCACTAATCCTGAGGAAAAATCCTCACTAATTGTAAATTTCGGCGACAACCTCTGATCATTGTGCCTCATTTTTCCAAAACCGCTACACCCTTGTTGTAAACTCGCTTCGCTGATACCGTTCCAGGAAAACATATCAAGAAAATCTGCTACCGCTGCTGCTTCAAACCAGGTACGATACATACCAGGATCGACCCGCACAGGCTTCCGATTCAATAACGCTAATTTTTTAATCGATCGAGCCACGTATTTTTCATAGGCATCCTGATCCCAATCTGTACCCGCATATGTCCCTTTTACCATTTGATGATCTGATGTAACAAGAGAATAATCTAAACAGTGCGATTCTGTTTCAAACCAATGGTGCTGCCCCATGGAATTAGCATTACCGCGATACATTCTTCCATTCGCGAAAATTCCAACTAGGTCAACCCCCTGCATTATGGGTAATAACGCATCAACAGCATCGTCAAATCCCAAACTTGTAGCTGCTTTCACTTCACGACTGGAACCAGCGTTTGTTGGCAAGACAATGAATGGATCCTCAAGAATCTCCTGTGCTTCGGAACGCATGCGCTGTATTTCCGTTCCACCGCGAGCCATGTCTACATTAAAATTACCGGAAATAGTAATGCTGCCCTCACAGGTACGTTTATTCGCAATAAACTTTAAACCTAAGGTTGCATCATCCACCAATCCTGTTTGCCTAATTCTCGCGTTATTAAGACGAATGAACTGGCTATTCTCTCCACAAAAGGAAAGTGTTAATAATTCATCTTTTTTTAATTCTTTAAATAATCCTGTGCAGAGTTCCTTGAAAATTTTTTCCATAATTAGGCGCCTCCAAATACTTGAATATTTTCAAACATGCAAACTGGAGAAGCATGACCAACACGAATGACCTGATTAGGCTCTCCTTTCCCACAATTCGGTGTCCCATAAATACCAAAGGTTTCATTATCACCAACCATTTTTAGACTGTTCCAGAAGGGGTTACTGATACCCCTATAATTGGGATTTCGTAATGTTTTTGTCATTTTTCCATTTTCGATTAATTTGGCATATTCACACCCAAATTGAAACTTGTTGCGATAATCATCGATGGACCACGAACGATTACTTTCCATATAAACACCATTTTCTACAGAATCAATAATATCATCGAAGCTTGAATTTCCCGGTTCCAAATTAATATTTGCCATCCGGTCAATAGGTGCTCTATTCCAGGAACTGGCCCTGAAATTTGCCACGCCGGGCACACCAGATCGAATCTGACTTTCCATCCCTCCCAGACCTCGTAACAAAACACCATCCTTAATGATATATTCCCTGGTAGCTTCCAAACCGCCATCATCATACCCATAGGAAGCAAACTCAGATGATAATGTTGGATCAAAGGTGATGTTCATCAATTTCGAGCCATATTGCAGTTTGCCAAAATCTTCCATATTAACAAAACTCCAGCCGGCATAATTCCTCTCATCCCCTAGTATTCTATCAATTTCCAATGCATGACCGACGCTCTCATGAATCTGCAGCATCATTTGATCGGAAGCGATAACCAAATCCATTTCACCAGTTGGGCATTCATCTGCATCGAGTAATTCAATGGCTTGCTCGCCTATCTTTTGAGCTATCGCAAGTAATTCCCACTTATCAAAAAATTCCATACCCATCTGCCGGCAGGTCCCTCGCATGCCTCCAAAGGTACGAGTTTGTTGATTTGCCCCATCCGCTGCCGTTGCCGAAAGATCAAATTCCAGCATAAGGAAATCCTGAGTAATATCACTGCCGTTCGAACTAACAAAACGGGTTAACATTTGAATAGTCTGCAACACTGCACGGGCACTAACTATTTTATCAGAAACTTTCAACTGCGTGTATGCATCCAACAGAATTTTGTTGAGTTCACCTGGACTTATAGTATCCATTTCCTTCACAAATGGCGATTCATAGGATCCAACATTTGCTGGACGAGCAGCATCGGTAAATTTATAGGTTGCGTGATTTGCGGCCAGTTTTGCTTGCCCATATGCTTTTTTTGCCGCATCTGATATGCCAATATCTGTCATGTTCGGCGTACCATAATAACCAAATTGTCCATCAGCTAACACTTCAACCATCAAACCTTGAGTCGTGAAACAACCATTTACCTCTGGTACGCCATCACGTACAACGCGTGGAGAATGGGTCTCAGTTACCTCACGAATACCTACCCAATCCACTGGTACATCAACTGCTGCTAATAAACTTTGTAAATCTAACTGCCGCATAAATTTTTCCTTAAGCTCATTTATTTAAATAGTTCAGGCTTTTGTTTTAATGCTGTTGTAACCTTTTCGAATGCATCTATAATATCTCGTGTATCAAGATCATTTCCAAGCAAATGATTTTGCGTTAGCCATACTGATTGGTAATCAGCGATCAATTCAGTTACAGCACAAGATGTGGCACCGTAATCAATATCAGTTAACCATGGAAAATCATCATCATGACTATCAAAGACTTTTTCGCGGTATAATGGTTTATATCCAGCATAAGTGTTAACCCCCTCTGCTCGCATAGCATCAAAGAACTTCTCTCGTGGCACTTCATTAAAATGATCGGCTTTATATTTAAGTAGATATAAATGGTTGGCTACACGTGTTGCCTTCTCATAAGATCCTATCGTAACCAACCCTTCACTATTAAGTGCTCGATCAAGTTTTTTTCTGTTTTTATCACGTATGGTCATATCATCCTCTACCGATTGTAACTGTGGCAACAATAAACTGGCTGCCATGGCATTGATTCGGTGATTGCCCCCCACAATCTGATGCTCATACCATTCTTTACCACGCTGCCGACCACAATTGTAGTAAGCAAAACAAGTATCCATAAATTTATCATCATTAGAAATAATCGCTCCGCCTTCTCCTGAAGTCATATTCTTCGATGATTGAAAACTAAATATTCCACCTGTAGCCAAGGCACCAACTTTTACACCACCCCATTCCGCACCATGTGCCTGAGCTGCATCCTCAATGACTGTTATATTATATTTTTTAGCAATATCATTAATACGATCCATGTCAGCTGGGTTACCAGCAATATGAACAGGCATGATTACTTTTGTCCGCTCAGTAATTGCTTTTTCGATCAAAAGAGGATCCATGTTAAACGTTTCAGGATCAATATCAACAAATATTGGTACAGCGTTTGCCATCAAGACCGCAGATGCAGTTGCTATAAAGGTGTAGGGCGGTATTATAACTTCATCACCAGCAGAAACGCCTCCAGCCTTTAAAGCGACCCACAATGCATTCGTTCCAGAACTTGTAGCGATACAATATTTTGCATCGTGAAATTCTGCAAATTGATCTTCAAACGCTTTGATGGCATCACTCCCAATACCCAAAGAATCACTTTCCAATGTATTAAGAAGTTGCTCTTTCTGGCCTGCAGTTACCCGAGGCCATACTGGAAATGGCTTTTTTCGAACTGGCTTTCCGCCAAATAATGCTAATTCACTCATAATAGAAGTGTCCTAAGAAGGAAAAATTACAAAATATTTAGTCCAATATCGAACATCCAAAGTCAATTTTCTGCAAAAATTTCAGACTGACCTGACAATATCTTAATAGAAGTTGACATATTTGCATCTTTTTATGAAAAATATGTTTAAATGTTATGTTGGCATAAATATTGCGATTAATGGGTGTAACAATTAATTAAAAAAAGAAAGGAGTCTTAAATGACACTAGTAAAATGGAACCCAACACGAAGTTTAATAACTGATTTTGATCGGATATTTGACAGCATGTTTACCCATGATTCACCACGATTATCCTTGGCCCAGTCTTGTATGCCTGCAGTCGATGTAACAGAAACAGAAACGGAATTTTTATTATCCGCAGATATGCCGGGTTTAGATAAAAAGGATGTGTCTATCGATATCCACGATGGTGTTATCACAATAAAAGGTGAAAGTGCTATTGATAATGAAAAGTCCACTGATGATTATCGGATCCGTGAACGTCAACTTGGCTCATTTAATCGCAGTTTCAGACTGCCTGATAACGTAAATGAAGTTAAGGTTGCCGCTAAATTTAAAAATGGCGTTTTAAAGATCACATTACCAAAGGCCAAAGAAGTTCTTCCTGAAGGACGCCGGATAAAAATCAGCTAAAACTTTTTGATGCTGTAAATAAAAAAGGGGCTAACTACCCCTTTTTTATTTTCTTTTACCTATAGTAATTATTTACTAAGCAAATGAGTCAAATCTTGCAAGGTCTGTTCTGCAGATTTTCTATTCAAAGATTGCCCATTAATAACCGAAATAGTCTTAGGCATGACCAGTGTGCCCATATATTCTAATTGCGAGCGAAAAGCAATCAGAAATCGTTGGCCTGAACCAGCGCTACTGGTTGCAATGACAGCAAATTTATTCTTAAACCCATCGCGCCAGTTTGCAGTGGTCACTGATACCCATGTAAACGCGTTGGTCAATATTGGTGGCAGCCCACCATTATATTCCGGGGCACAGAAAACAAAACCGTCCGCATTTTCAAATTCCGAACTCAATACACTTGCAGTTTCATTTTCAGCTTCAATATCTGGCAAGTAAAGCGGCAAATCATAGGACTCAAGGTTAATTACCGCTGTATCAACTGCTGTTGTATTATCAATTATTTCTTTGAGTTCCTGCGCTAATTCATAGTTTTTACCCCGAGTGGCTGAGACCAGTAGAATTTTCTTTTTAGGTGTCATAATATAAAATTAATAAATGGTATTCCGTAAATGGCTGGCAATATAATTAATAATTTAATTACAGACTAAATTACCATCAAAGAAAAAGAAGTAGAACATCCATTGCAGGCTATAATACTCAACAAAAAAAGTAAATCATTTGTAATTTGAGCTTAAAGCAATGCTTGCAATTAGCTCAATTAATGGATACGTAAATGATATATGATTCAATCCTAAAAACTATCGGTAATACTCCAATCGTAAGATTGGATAAAATAGGCGTCGACCTTGACTGCAAGTTGTTTGCCAAATGTGAATATTTAAGCCCTGGCGGTTCATTAAAAGATCGCATTGGCCTTCGTATGATTGAGGAAGCGGAGAAGGAGGGGCGCATCAAACCTGGGGACACATTGATTGAACCAAGTTCTGGTAATACAGGTATTGGTTTGGCCATGGTCGCTGCCATAAAAGGCTATAAACTTATTATTACCATGCCGGAAAAAATGAGCATGGAAAAAGAAGTTACTTTAAAAGCACTAGGTGCAGAAATAGTGCGTACACCAACCGAAGCAGCCCACGATGATCCTGAAAGCCTCCTTGGTGTGGCTAAACGATTGCACACCGAAATACCCAATTCTCATATTCTCGATCAATATGCCAATCCAAATAACCCGGATGCGCACTATTTTGAAACGGCTGAAGAGATTCTTGATGAATTTGGTAAGAATCTTGCGATGGTCGTTATCGGCGCTGGTACTGGCGGTACAATAACTGGTGTGGCAAAAAGATTAAAAGAATCTATTCTTAACATTGAAGTAGTCGGCGTTGATCCAATTGGTTCAATTCTTGGAGGCGGTAGCGAAGTAAATACATATCAAGTAGAAGGCATCGGTTATGACTTTTTCCCTGATGTGCTTGATAACACATTGGTGGACCGCTACATAAAAACCAATGATCAAGATGCGTTTACGATGGCCCGTAGACTTATCTTGGAAGAAGGTTTATTGATCGGTGGATCCTCTGGCTCAGTTGTTTGGGGAGCCATTGAAGCAGCCAGGGATTTAGGTCACGATAAAAATGTACTTGTAATACTACCAGATAGCATACGTAATTATTTAAGTAAATTTGTTAATGATGAGTGGATGACCGCCAATGGGTTTAAAATATGATGAAACACCCCATGCTTTTTCTTGTTTGTATAGCTATTACTTTCAACCAGACCCCTGATGATCGTGGCTATATTGTAAATGTATCAGAAAAATCTCCTGATTTTATTCTAGATTTTCCCGATGGATCACAAATTTCCCTTAAAGATTTAAAAAACCAAGTCACCTTGCTGCAGTTCACGGCAAGCTGGTGCCACGTTTGCCGTGAAGAAATGCCCTATATCGAGAAGGAAATATGGAAAGTCTACAAAAATATGGGGCTAAATGTGATTGGCATAGACCGGGATGAACCAGCAGAAGTCGTTACCTCCTTTGCTAAAGAAATGCAAGTCACTTACCCCCTCGCTCTAGATCCTGGCGCAGATATATTCGCACTGTTTGCCGATCGTAACAGTGGTGTTACTCGGAATATTATTCTAGGGCCGGATGGAAAAATAGTATTTCTTACCCGATTATTTGAAATTCAGGAATTTGACCAAATGAAACGAATTATTCATAATTTATTAGTAGATCAATTAAGGGAACAAAAAAATTCGTTAATTGCAAAAAAACAAATAATTAATAAAATGAAGAAACAACAATCCCGAAGTGATCGATTTTTTACTAGAAAACTTGAAACAGAACTTTACAAGAGAGAAAGAGAACTAAAACGTAAAGAAAGAAAACTAACCTTGGCTCAAAAAAGACTGTAGTTTTCTAAAATAATAATTATCCTCTCAACCAAATAATCGCAGATTAATAGTCTGTTCCCGTAACTGTCTCAAATTAATGATCGCCATCAATGGGACCATAAATATCATCGCAATAACAGCAGCTTTTTGAGACATTACTCGAGCATAATGCGGATCGGACATATAAACCGCCATATCTATATCGGCAATTACTATATGAGTGAGTACAACGATTCCACTAAGTAAAAATAATAGAGATAAAAATAAATTATTCTTACTTAGAAAAATAAATGTTAAGGCATAAAATAACACAGCTATACACATAGAACGAAAAACCCAATTCGCAAAAAATATGTGCATGTCTAATAAAGAATCGGCTGGAGTCATTCCAACACCAGCAAAACAAATACTTGAAAAACAACCAAAAAAACTACCAATCCGTGAAAATAAAAATGATCTTGGATTTGAATTATGTAATGAAGGCAGGAATAAAAAGTATGTTAAAAATGCGACGCCAATGATAGCTAATGATAAATTAAAACTGTAAAATGACAGTGTATTATTCTGTCCAGCATAGCCGCTGGCCCTACCCAGGTCGCTGAGGAAATTCAAGGAAAAGGAATATCCGATTCCATGGTGGTCTATAGTATTACCGCCATTATATGAAACCATGGCTGCTGCCAAGAGAAAAATGTATAGTACTATGCTTGCCAAGGGCAAAGTAATAAATAAATTAACAACTCGATTATTCATCAGGGATAAATAGTCACCATATTTCCTTCAATAGTTGCCGAATACTGTTTTAGTGGATTTGTAGCTGGTCCATTGGTAACATTACCATTCGTGTCAAATTTACTGCCGTGGCATAGGCATGATGATATACCTACTGAAGAAAATCCTTCTATCGTACAACCAGCATGAGTACAATTCCTGCTGTACACTTTCACAGTACTCGCACTTTGCCTGTATAGTAACATGCCCGTGCTATCTAACTCATTACCAGTTAATGCTAAGGCACCTCCCACTGTTAAAAGAGCATTATTTTCTGATAACGCCAAGTCGACAGTAATACTAGTCTCACCATTATTATCATTAGATGCCGTAGGGCTACCATCACTACAACTACTTTGGTTTATGATAACAAAACTTCCAAAGGCTAAGGTACTTATTCCGGTCAATGTATCCCTGACAAATTCCCTTCTATTACAGTAATTATTTATAAGTGTTTCTATACTATTATCATTCATTTAATTCACATAATATTAGAATTATTAAAAATCAAACACCCAAAATTATATCCATAAGCATCAAAACATCAGTGATATTAAGATAATTATCATAGTTCAGATCTCCTGTGCAATAGTGTGCTGGACTGGGTTCATTATATCCCAGAGCAAATCGTAATAGTTGTACCACATCTAGTACATCCACGATGTTATTTTCTGTTAAATCACCAGGATGGCAACTTCCACCAGCAACGATTACGGGGATTGATACAACGATACTCATTGAGTCGGTATTTACAACGCGAGTAACGAAGGTATATATGTATTCTGTATCAGCTGGCAACCCTATATCGATAAAACTTTCAATACCTTGCCATACAGAACTTGTCAATTCACCATCACGATAAATATTTATCATAAAATTTGGAATTGGATCACCGCCAAATAACTCTGTGGGGTCGTTCCAATTCAACGTTACGCGGTACCATTCAGAGGTATCTGCGGTAACATTGGTCACGGGGTTTGGATCCAATGAATCCGCCGCCATGGTTTCCATACTCAATAGTGCTGAATTATAAAGGTTTAACCGACCACCACTCACTGTTACACCATTAAGCGTGGGTAATGGATCAGTTCCATCCAAGATCAATTGTTTAATAAGCAAGCCACCCTCTGCTGGATTACTTTGAAAAAATGAAGAAAAACCAGTAGACATTGATGCGTGCAGAAAGGCGACTGCGCCAGCAACATGTGGAGAAGCCATCGATGTGCCGGTTAAATTTGAAGTACCACCTCCAGTATATGTAGATAACACCTGTGTCCCTGGTGCGCCAAGATCAATGGTAGTCAATCCATATGCGGCACCGCTATTTTTCGCATCATTTCGGGTCGTATTGGTAACAGAGATCATATAATCACTTTCACATCCCGTTGGTACATCACCAGTAACATCAACGTTAGAATTAATATTCATCGTTGCACCGCAGCTAAGAATACCATATTGTCCTAAAGCATCATACATATCATTCCAAAGAGAATAATTACCACTGCTGCAATCCGCATTATTAACACCAAAACTGCTGTTAGTAGCCACCACGAAAGCACCGTATAATCCACCTGTAGAGTCATAAATTGCCCGTTGATCCAGTGCATAACCATATGCTTCCAAAACAATAGAGGTTGTTCCGGAAGAACCAGCTAGTGGCATGAGTTTTACATTCCAGTTCACACCGGCCACAGAAACCCCATTGTTACCCTTAGCACCTACAATTCCCGCAACGTGGGTACCGTGACCATCGCTTGGTATAGATCCATCTGATGCATAAGCATTCCAGCCGTGCACATCATCAATATATCCATTGTTATCATCATCAATTCCATTGCCAGGTATTTCACCCCAATTCGTCCACAAATTCGGAATTATATCCACATGGGTTAGCATCATGCCTCCATCAACAATAGCAACCACTATTGTGTCCCCCAAAGGCGTCACGCCACCATTTGCAATATCCCAGGCTTCTGGCGCATCAATGTCGGCATCTTCTGTACCACCATTCTGACCTATATTATGAAGTGCCCATTGCTGGTCAAACTGCGTATCATCCGGCATATCTCGACGGGAAACCTTTGTATCTGGAATTGCTTTATCGACAAATGGATTATTACGAAATTCCTTTATAGCGTCTACTGGTGAAATTTGATTGTTCTTTAATTTGATACTTATGATATTGAGACGCCTAACTAACACTTTTTCAATCATATAAAAATTAGTATCAATTATACTACCAAAATCATTACGAGAAATATCCGGAGCAAGTTTTACAATTATTCGATCAGGATCATATTCTTGCCCGGAAGTTGAAGCAAGTATTACTCCAGTAAGTATGAGGTAGCGAAACGAAATCATTCAGTTAATCTACAAGTAATGGAATTAGGTGTAGTTGATATTTATCACAGAAAATACAGCTTTCTCTATGTTATTTTAACGCCTAACCGCAATGGTTTACTTAGGCAATTTTTCTGCTTGAAACTGCCTAGCAACCAATCGCACGCTTTCGGCCTGTTTTAAGGGAATTTTTGCTTTTTTGGCAATTATATCAGACTCAGCCTGGGCTATGTTGTTTATGTTTTGGAATACACTAAATAAAGATTTCACCCTCTTTGGACCCATACCATCAATACTATCAAATATTGAGGTGCGCACTTGTTTGTTTCGTTTCTGTTTTTGAAATGTGATCGCAAACCGATGAGCCTCATCACGAATTTTCCTTAATAATAACAATCCAGATGATTGTTTCGGTATGGTTTGTGCATCCGCATGGCCTGGCACAAATACTTCTTCCAAGCGCTTTGCCAGTCCAATAACTGTCAAATAATTCAATCCAAGTTCACGCAAAGCAGATATTGCCATACTAAGTTGTCCTTTACCACCATCAATTAATATTAGATCTGGCAGTGTCGCTTTTTCGTTTTTCAATCGCCGATAACGCCTGAATACCACTTCCCGCATAGCAGCAAAATCATCAATGCCATCAAGGGTCTTTATTTTGTACTTCCTGTATTCCGATTTACGTGCTTTACCATCAATATAACAAACCATCGAAGCAACCGTATTCGTGCCCCCCAAGTGGGAAATATCAAATGCTTCGATTCGGCGTGGTGGAATCTTAAGTTGTAAATCTTCCTGAAGCTGTTGCACCATTTTAGGTGCTAACTCGCGCCTTTTCTTGCGATTGATTATCCATTCCCCTAGCAACAGTTTTGCGTTTTGGGCTGCTAGTCGTATCTCCCTGGCTTTTTCTCCTCTTTTTGGGACTTGAATATGAACAGGACCGGTTCGTTTTTCTGTTAGCCAAATCAGAAGCTGTTTTTTATTAGTTGGGTTTTCAGCGACATTTATTGTTTTAGGGATGAAATCAGAGTCAAGATAAAACTGTGTTATGACTGATTGAAAAATATCTGCGTCACTTTCATCACCGATATTTATTGATATCTTTTCTCTACTGTGGATCCTACCATTACGAATTCGTACAATAACTGTTATACACAAATTGTCTTGTTTAGCCATAGATAATACATCACGATTATCAAAATCAGCAGCCACCTTTCGTTGCTTTTCTTTAAAACTTCTAACGGCTGCAAGTTGATCACGATACATAGCTGCATCTTCGTAGCGCGTCTCATCTGCCGCAATATTCATTTGTTTTTTTAAATAATCTTCTGTTTCTTTTGTTTTCCCGTGTAAAAACTGCACTACCCTTTTTATCATTTCACTATAAACCTTTTTGGAAACCAAATTCTGACATGGGCCTTCACATTTCTTAATATGGTAATCTAGGCAGAGGTCTACTTTGCCATCATGAATAACTTCCTGATCTAAATAATAGTCGCAGCTTCGTACAGGAAAAATCCTATGGACAGCCTTTAGGGATCTACGCAACAAATTAACATCTGTATATGGTCCAAAATAACGTGATCCATCTTTAACGATATCTCTGGTAATAAAAATTCTCGGATAAGGTTCTTTCGTGATTCGTATATAAGGAAAAGATTTATCATCTTTGAGATTAATGTTATAGTGAGGTTTATGTTCTTTTACCAGATTTGCTTCAGTCAACAATGCTTCCACCTCGGTTGAAACTACGATCCAATCCAAATCGATAATCCGTTTGATCATGGATTGATTTTTTGGCGTCTGATATTTATTTGTTTGGAAATATGATCGTACTCTGGTGCGCAGGTTTTTAGCTTTACCTATATAAATAATTTCACCTATATTATTTTTAAATTGGTATACACCCGGTTTTGTGGGAATATTTTTTATTTTCTCATTTAAACCAGTGTTCATGACCCAAAATATACATTCATTAAAATATAATCTGGATTAATCCGTTTTGAAATACAATTGTATTTCATACTTCGACTGTCAATTCTAATATTATCGATATAAATTATTAATAAATGCAGGAAAAATGACCATGGATAACAAACAATCAATTCATATGACAATCGACGAATTCAAAAATAATGGATACAAGGTAATAGATTGGATAGCCGATTATTACAAAAACGTGGATTCATTCCCGGTACTTTCCCAATCGGCGCCAGGAGACATACGTAAACAATTACCAGACCACCCTCCAGAAGATGGTGAAACTTTTGAAGCGGTGTTAGCAGATATGAATGAAAAAATCCTGCCCGGAATTACCCACTGGCAATCACCTAATTTTTTTGCTTTCTTTCCTTGCAACTCAACTGGTCCAGCTATTCTTGGTGACATGCTCTCAACTGGACTTGGTGTACAAGGGATGTTATGGGCTACTAGCCCTGCCTGTACAGAACTGGAAACACACGTCTTGGATTGGTTGGTGGATATGTTAGATCTCCCTGAAAAATTCAAATCTAACAGAAGCGGTAGTGGTGTGATTCAGGATACGGCATCTAGTGCGACTCTTTGTGCCTTGGTAGCTGCTCGAGAAAAAGCATCAAATGGTAAAATAAATGAGACTGGTTTTGATGGTACACTTCGCGTTTATACATCTAGCCAGGCTCATTCTTCAGTAGAAAAAGCCGTGAAGATTGCTGGTATTGGTAGACATAATCTGCGATCAATTGCAGTTGATAATGAATTTGCCATGAGACCATCAGAACTGCGTAGAGCTATAGAACAAGATATAACCGATGGTTTAACACCCGCTTTTGTCTGCGCTACAGTGGGCACGACCTCTAGTACAGCTCTTGATCCTTTAACAGAGATCGGAAGAATTTGCTCGGAATTTGGTATCTGGCTGCATGTTGACGCAGCCATGGCTGGTTCTGCAGCAATATGCCCTGAATACCGCTTCATTCAAGAGGGCTTGGAACACGCCCAGAGCTACTGTTTCAATCCGCATAAATTTCTACTAACAAATTTTGACTGTAGTTGTTTTTACGTCTCTGATAAAGATGCCTTGATCAACTCACTGAGTATCACACCGGAATATTTAAAAACCAAAGCAAGTGAATCAAATTCTGTATTTGACTATAGAGATTGGCAGATACCGCTGGGTAGACGTTTCCGATCTCTAAAATTATGGAGCGTTATTCGCAATTATGGAATTAAGGGAATGCAAGCACACATAAGACAGCATATGGAATCAGCAAAAGCGCTTACAGAAAAGATTAATAAAGACGATCGTTTTGAATTAATGGCACCAACCGTACTAAACCTGGTTTGTTTCCGTTATAAAGGTTCAGATGAATTCAATGAAACACTCGTCCAAAGGCTAAATAATAGCGGTAAACTCTACTTAATTCATACCAAGTTAAATAATAAATACACCTTAAGATTTTCTATCGGTCAAACAAAAACGACATGGGAACATGTTTTAAAGGCCTGGGAATTGATTTTGCAAGAAACAGAAGTTTTAGAAAAAGAAAAAATTAGCTAATTATTTTTTTGCGCCAATTCCACTAGTACCCCACCGGTGCTTTTTGGGTGAATAAAGACCACTTTATACCCTTCAGCACCGACCGTAGGACGATCAGATATTACATCAATATTTAATTCTTTAAGTTCTATTATTGCTTTATTTATATTGTCTACTTCAAAACATACATGATGAATTCCTTCGCCGCGCTTTTCCAGGAATTTCTCAATAACGGATCCAGAAACAGTTGATTTTAACAGTTCGACCTTGCCACTGCCAGTGTCATAGATATCTGTTGTGACACCTTCCTGCGCTACAGTTTCTGTCCCTTTATGCGAAATTTTCAGCACATGTTTCCAAAAAGGCGCATTCGTATCCAGATCTTTTACTGCGATACCAATATGTTCTATCCCCAATATTTTCATTTTAGTTCTGTCCAGTTCTTTTCATAGCTAGAATCTAAAACGACACCTAACCCATTTCCGTCGGGAAGAATCAGTCGGCCATTCTTTACTTTCACACCGTTATAAGGGTCATTATCAATAAGCAAATTACCATCAAGGTCAGCGTAATCAACCTGGGGAGCTAGATGAGCTGCAGCTGTAATACCGACTGCAGATTCAACCATGCAACCCAGCATTATTTGTAGGTCATAATTACGGGCTGTATCAATCATGCGCTTCCCTTCCAAAAGTGATGCGCATTTCATCAATTTGATATTTATTCCATCAAATGCATGAGCTATATCAGGTATATTTGCAGCGATAATGCTGTTCTCATCAGCTATAAGGGGTAATGGTGATTTTTTCCGTAATGCAGCTGTATCATGCAAATTATCAGCCTTAAAAGGCTGTTCTACGAACTCTACGTGGTGATCTGCGAGCCATTTACACATGGTTAATCCAGTTTCCAGATCCCATCCTTCGTTCGCATCAACCCGGATTAATTTATCCGTTTCAGCTCTGATAAGCTTAATTATTTGCTGGTCATCCTGTAAACCTAATCCTAATTTTATCTTTAGAACTCTATATGGTGCTGCTTCTACTATTTTTTGTGGTATCAAATTCAAATCACCAATTGAAATTGTAAAAGATGTTAATGGCATATTTTCCTTATCAGACTTGAAATAATCAGCAAGGCAAACTTTCTCTTTCTGTGTCCACCAATCTAACCATGCCGTGCTCAATGCCGCCTGTAAGGCGCTTATTCCGCCAGAGTGATCACTGCACCATATATCACCGTCTTCTACAGACATTGACTCATCTGGTACCTCGTCTATACAATTAAGCTGCTTTATTACCCGGCCATTTGTTTCACCGTATCTTGCAGAAGGTGCAGCTTCTCCCTTTCCTGTAATACCTGCACCTGATAAGTACACATAAACAATATCATAATAATCATTAGTGCTTCGTGAAATTCCAAACGGATGGGTACAATTCAGTCGATAGCTGGTAAAGCTTAATTCCATCTATCCTACGTCAGTTGAATTAATTTTATTTCAAATAGATTTTTTATCGGTTCTTTGAATGAATAGTCAAATGCGTCAGCATACCGAGTGGTGTATATTGCCATATTATTTGCTAATCTCTGAAATCAGCCGGTCTTTTCTCTATGAAAGCAGTAAGACCTTCCAACCGTTCATCATGGTGAAAAAGTTTGCTGAATTCCTGCGCCTCAATTTCCATTCCTTCTTTTATCGGTACGGACAGTCCTTCCTTAATACAATGTAACGATGATGCAATTGCTCGCGGACCATTTCGCAAAATAGTGGATGCCATTTTTCGTGCGTTAGATAGTAATTCATTTTGGGGAGAAATAACGTTTGCTAAACCGA
>ENA-UPTF01000881-UPTF01000881.1-marine-metagenome-genome-assembly--contig:-NODE-881-length-20051-cov-3.932262_pt1 | contig 20051 bp, 18 predicted proteins | sample MGYA00238166_ERZ767019 | MGnify/ENA primary metagenome ERZ767019 (study PRJEB28930, sample SAMN06266391) | marine metagenome | isolation source: Sea water from 250 m depth | place: Atlantic Ocean | study... | reverse complement strand
AAACTAATTTTAAGTTTAATACCTTAAGGAGTATATTTCAATACAACTATAAATTATTTAACAATGTTCCCAGTAAAGTATAAATTTCAATATTTTAAGCCTATAAGGTCATAGTATATTGAATAAAAATATAATTTATTCAAATTTAGAACACCAAAGTTTAATTGGCGTCAAAAATATGTGGATTACGAAGAATCCTCATGAACAACCAAAACATATATAAATAAAGGACTTCATACCCATTCTGCATCATAATTTTCAAATGGCATAGTATTTGCTTTTAACAAATTATTAATATCTAACAAACTTTAGGAGTTTTTAAATATGGGTTCAGATGAATTATTTGAAAAAGAATATGAAAACTTAAATGATGCCATTTTAAAAGCTATTGTTTCTTCCACAGAAGTTCAAGAATTACTTATAAAGCTTAAAGAACAAAAAGAAATAAACGATATAGCGGTTTTAAACCTCTTTCTGAGTTTGGATGAATTGTACGAAATGATTTCCGAAAAGGGCAACAAAAACACTTGTTCTTATAAATCAGAGCCCGCGGGATCCAACACATTTAAAAACGATGAACATATACGAAAATGGTTCGATTCATTTGGCACGAATGAAAATATTATTGATGGCCAGCCTCTCACTTTAAACGAAATGTTGTTCGAAAATTTTTGTCAGGAGAAATTTAATGAAGATTCATGGAAAAAGAAGGCTCGTATCCGGTTATAGCAAAAAATAAATTGCGGTATTCGCCGATCAATTTTTAAATATCTTGGAATCACAAGCTATATATTTTATTTGTTTTAATGGGACAACAAATATCTCATCGGCAGTGGTAACTTCAAACAACTCTAAATCATCGCTGAAGCCATGCTTTTCTGTAGTTTCCAATATTAGCTCTTGACTATCCACAAATACGATCTTTAATCGGTACTGCATATTTCGATTCCCTTTCTATTGCTCAGTAATGCCCCAAGTCCTTTATAAAAATACTAGTTAGGGTAGGCCACATTCTCAAATTTTTTTGATAAAGGGTTATTCAGATACCCCTCAACATAATTTTTTAAATATCCCTTTTCATATAGTTTTTTATTTGAAAGGTCTGAGTTTATTTTGTGAAGCACCTTAAAACGGACGTTTGGAAACTGATTTTTAAACTCGTCAAAAGACCTACCCGAAATATCCCTCTCGTCATTGGAAGATTTTTCCATAATGACACGAGGTAAGTGAATTACTTTCTGGTTGGTAATCCTCTTCGCAATATCGTCAAAAGTTAGCAAAGTCGTGCAATCAGAGTCACCTCCTAAGGTATCGTTAGGTACGTACATAAATCGTGCTCGACCAGGTCGAAATAAGGTTAAAACTCGATGAACATTTCCTGCCATGACAATCCAGTCCTTTTTCTCCAGTTCACAGGCATCAAAGGTTTTTATAATTTTATTTCTATTCAAGAAAGCGGTGATATCCGATTCAGTATGTATCATTTGAACATTTGGCAGGTCCATATCGTAAATTTTCTTAGCCTCATCGGGAAGAAACCTTTTGCCTTGTCGCATTAGTTTAGTGGTATTACCATCAATATATTTCAAGGGAGTGAGACATCCCATCCAAAGAAGACACTTTTCGTTGATCTCTGAAATTCTCTTGGCATCTTTAGACATAGAATCTGGGCCTAATGAATAAAAATTAGCGGAGGTAACCGCAGGCCCATCTAAAATCTCCAACACCTGATCTACCGAAGGGCCTTTAGGCATTAATTGTTGTCTATAAGAACTCAGAGAAATGACTGATAACTCAAAATTGATACGACCTGGATATTTATCAGCAAGCCTATTGATCCTTAATGGATCAAAATAGCCCACAGAAAAAACGGTGATTCCCTTATCGGTTTGATCCAGGAACTCTTCTATCCAGTCCATTGCTTTCGGGTGAAGAGCAAGGTCGGTCCACTCCATATACTCATTACCTCCCAGAACCCATGATTCTGACTCACGAGTCGGTAAGGATTTAATCTCATTAAATATAAAATCCCAATGCTCTTGGGTGGTTAAAGGAGTGTCAAAAGTATCGCGATAACTGTGATCCATTTCATAGCAAAAAGTACATTTGACAGGACAGGTTTTCCCCAGACTTAAAGGAATTTTTCTATCCTTTATTTCTTTGCGAAAAATGTTGTAAAGAAATTCTTTATCTTTTATCGACATTCTCTTACCATTCTTTAAAGGCATTCATCAATGATTCATCAACGGGCACTTCCTGTTTCTGATCTTCATCTAAGCCATGAATCATTTCATTGAGATGAACTGCAGCACAGCCCATAAATGCAATGCTTTCCTGTTGCAATTTATAACTGGCTTCTTTCAGCTTTGCCTCAAGTTCACTTAAGTGCTTTTCATCAAACGGATGAATCATTGCCGATTTCTTAAAAGCTGCAATGGCCTCTTTATAGTTTTTACTTTCATGCTCTGTGGCCCCATTTTTAAAATTGTCTTGGGCATCTCGTACTTCGTCCACTGTAACTGGCGTTTTTTCTGTCATTGTTTCCTCTCTTTTTCCCATGACTAAAAAGAAAAAGTTTGATCGGGGAAATAATTCGAGCATTTTCCAGACCAAACCATCATTTTTCAGTCATCCCATCATATTCTTAACTCAAAAGAAAATTCAACTATCAAAATTTTGACAAAGATGACTTTATCTAGGTCTATTTATTGTAAATTAAGGAATATTCTAACATTCCTTGAACATGTGCTGTCAAGGTATTAGAAAAGAAGGCGGTTATTTTAGCGGAAGGAGGGGAAATAGAATGTAAAAAAAACACCAGGAAGAAAAATAGAGAACATTTAAAAGGCGGGGAAAACCCCCCGCCATCCAAATGAATTCAGTAAAAAACAAACTTATTCGTGTTTCTTTTCAACGCCTTCTGGTGGCTCACATTCACCTTCGGGACACCTCTGCTCCATAGAACAGGAAGACAAAACCAATACCAATGAAACCAAAATAAAGGAAGCTACCAACTTTTTCATCCAGCTTTCTCCTCTCAAAATGTTTTGATTCCAAGCAGTGTTTTGCTGAGCTGGAACCACTTTGAAGTATGCTTTTATCAATATTTTTACAATAATTCAATCATTTTTTAAGAATTTCCAATTACAATAGGAAATATTAGCCCCTATCGGGGCCAGTCGTTAAAATAAAAGGAATTAAATTTGCCCAATTCACGAGACATTGACCTTTCTGCTCTGCAAAATATGCCCTCAAAAACTAGAAGGCAATGGCGATTTCTTGCTGAAACCGACTCCACGAATGCAGAAATAAGTCGCAGGCTAGCAAAGCATCCTCCCGAGCAAGGGCTAATAATCTTGGCAGACAGTCAAACAGATGGAAAAGGCCGATTGGGAAGAACCTGGTATTCAGCTCCTGGAACTGGAGTATATATCTCGACTTTGATCAGACCCAATCTTCCTCCTGAACAATTGCCAATTCTTACGTTAATGGCAGGCCTTGCAACCGTTATAGCAGTGAATGAATTTAGTTCGAACCGTGCCCAGCTAAAATGGCCCAATGACCTTTTACTAAATGGAAAAAAAATTGCAGGTGTTTTATGTGAATACCATCCCAAAAATATTCCTGCGGTAATTATTGGTATCGGCATCAATGTTAACCAGACTCAATTTCCTGCCGACATCAAAGAAATCGCCACTTCACTCAAGCTAGAAACGGGGGAGGAAATAAATCGTACAGCATTAATCAAACAGTTAATAACCCAATTGGACTTTCAGTATAGCGAACTAAAAAAATATAAGGTGGAAACGCTCATCAAAAACTGGACTCGTCATACCGACTTGTTCGGAAAAACCATTACCCTTAAAAAGAGCAGTCAAAGTATTACGGGCAAGGCCATTCGATTAGATAATCTAGGAAGGCTAGTTATTGCCAATGAATCAGGAGAAGAAACAGCTCTCGATTCCGGAGAAGTCCGCTTAGGATAATCATTCTAGCAGGCGGATCAGATTTCCCGCCGCATAGGCGCGGATAGCTTCTTTCCTGTCTTCTAACATTTTGACTAACAAAGGAAACGCTTCGGGGCCACCCATCATTCCGACACCTCTTACTGCTGCCGTACGAACACGGGAATGAGAATCTCGCAAGGCCGCTGTCAATATCTGCAACCTTTTTGGGATGGCGGTTTTCCCCAATACTCGCGCCATCGAGCTTCGTACCTTAAAATCTTGATGGCTCAACAACTCCTCAAATACCACTTGGCAAGCGTCAGAGCCAATCCGATATAGCGCTACCGCTGCAGAAAGTTTAGTCAGGCCATCTTCATCCGCACAAAGTGGAATTAAATCAGCTTCTGCGTTTTTTAAATTACCCATTGCCATGGCGGCCGCCTGGCGAATAGAAGAGTTGGGATGTTTTACCAGTTCTCTCAGTTTCGGTAACATTTCCGGAGTGGCCTTACCTTCCAAGGCTTTTAAACTGTAAAAAATCATCTCTGGCTCAGAATGGTCGAATAATTTAATCAAATGAGGTAATACTTTCTTACCCCCTATCTTGCCAAGGTGCCCGATGGCCTGATAGCGCCGATCAGGAATTGGATGCGTCAATGGATCCAACACTTCTTCCATATATTCTATTTCTCCAAGTTTGACCAGCCCTGCGGAAGCCGCCAATTTCATGGGTACATCATATGATTTAAGATAGCCGCGGATTTCTTCAACCATTTCCGCTCCACCTTCATCCCCTAACATTTCCACCGCAGAACTCCGTACCCATATATCCGGATCTCCTGTGAGCTTACGAGCTGCAGCAAGGGCGGCTGTGGACGAAATTTCTTTTAATCCCTGCAAAGCAAACAATCGCGCTGTAGGATAATAATCACGAACCCCTTTGTTAAGGAGAGGAATCAGTTTAGGATCATGAGACTCCCCCGCTGCACGTAACGCAGCTGCTCGCACAAAGGAATTCTCATTTTTATACGTTTCTATTAATAATACCTGACAGTCTTTACGAAGTTTTTGTAAAATCCCTTCCGTCTTGGAATCGGCATCAGCAAAACTCTGAAAAACCAAAAAGACAGCCACCAATATATAAATGAACTTTCTCAGCATAATTTTGAATTTACCGAATCGATCCTCTTTGAATAATGAGACACAAGATTCTTATAAACCCTGGCCTCTTCAGCTTTACCTCTTTTTTCAAAACCCTGAATCAAAATACTGCTTTTATTAATCAGCATTTCGGTAACCCACTCCCGCTGTTGCATGTTTAAATCGTCACCACGTAAAAGTTTGTCAAGAGTATAAACACGCCATCGATCCATTCCCCAGTATTTCCGCGATAACTGATCTCTATGCCCCCCACGTTTAAGGATCAATTTTTCTTTTAAAAACTTAAAAGAATAGCGAACTGCAATTCGCAACCAAAGATCATAGTCTTCACATACAGGCATTAACTCATCAAACCCGCCCACTTCATCCAAAATCGACTTACGCAACATAACTGAAGAGGGGCTCACTATGCATAAAGGCAAACATTGCCTAAAAATGTCTCCGGAGTATTTCTGGTGTTTTTTCATTGGATTAACACGAACTCCGTTACGAATCCATATCTCATCTGTATAGACTGCCATGCATTCCGGGTGAACCTGCATCCATTGGACTTGGGCTTTTAGCTTACCCTCTTCCCATAAATCATCTGAGTCTAAAAAGCAAATCAATGATCCTCGTGCCCTCTCAAGCCCCTTATTCCTGGCATAGGAAACTCCACGATTCTCTGCCAAGTTTATTACTTGAATGGTAGGAAAACTTGCGAGCTCTTTAACTGTTGCATCTTTAGAACCGTCATTAACAACTATTAACTCCAATTCACCCTGTGCCAAAACGGACCGAATACTTTCAGCAACACAGTAGGCCCTGTTAAAAGTTGGAATAATTACCGAAACCAAAGGTGGGTTCATACTCTAAATATTCCTTAAATAAAGTTGCACTAATAAACCTTTAGTATTACAGATGAAAAAACAGGGGTTTTCGGCAGTTGAGTTCAAACACCTCAAAATATATTTTAAGGTGTAAAATTTCAATCATATCGCAATCTCAGACAAGCCACAAATACCTTGACAAACCTCGGAATTTCTCATAATACTAAGTACTTTCCAATTAACAACGGACTTAAAAATATCTAGAGCTAATAGAGTAATTTTAACGCCGAGTAGGATCTAAAACTTAAGTAAGCATTTGAAATTTTAGGGTTAAATATCTTGCACTGTATTAGGACCATTTAAACGGCGCCCCTTCATCGTGAGTTCACCCAACAAGAGTCAGATATGGATTTCAGAGACGTTACACAGGATTTAAAAAACGACCTCGCCAACGTAGAGCAAGCTATTAACGAAAACTATAAATCCGACATCCCACTTATTCCTGGGATCAGTTCCTATTTAATGAGCTGCGGCGGTAAACGTATTCGCCCGATGCTGACCATTCTAACAGCCAAGCTCTGTGGTCGCGATGCAGATAAAACTGTTGTCAAACATGGCTGCGTTGTCGAATACCTTCATGCAGCAACCCTTTTACACGACGATGTGGTAGATGAAACTACGGTAAGACGTGGCAAGGAAACCGTCAACGCAAAATGGGGCTCCGATGCCAGCATATTGGTTGGCGATTTTTTAATCTCACGCGCTATTCTCATCCTAGCAGATGACTGCGAAAGAAAAATCATCCAAGCTATCACAGAAGCTACAAAAATTCTGGTCGAAGGTGGTATTCTTGAATACGCTGAAGCCCGCAAGATCAAAGTAACCGAAAAACATATTCTGGATGTCATATACCGTAAAACGGCATCAATTCTCTCAGTAAGTGCAAGGTTAGGCGGACTGCTAGCCAACGCCACAGAACAGCAAGAAACCGCAATTATTTCTTTTGGCGATGATTTTGGCATGGCATTTCAACTGATGGATGATGCACTCGACTACGATGCCGATGAAAAGGTTTTAGGCAAGCCGACTGGAACCGATTTCAAAGAAGGTCATGTAACACTTCCACTACATCACCTTTATCATAACGCCGATCCAGAACTGAAAAAAGAAATCGAAGGATTCATTAAAAACGAGAACATCGGATCTGACGAAGTGCAATATATTGTCAGACATATGCACAAACAAAAGTCAATCGACTACACGCTTAACCTTGCCCGCCACTACATCGATCGGGCAAAATCACACCTTAGAAAAGCTGAGTTTCCAGAGCCAAAATACATCGAACATTTAGATGCTATCGCGGATCATATCTACAGTAGGTACTCAGCTCCAAGCGCACGAACAGTACCCGTTAAATAGCCCGGCCATTCATAGTCAAAACTGGTAACTGGGTTAACTATTTAAAAATACGTTCAAAAAATTTGAGCATAGACACCCAAGATTGTTCATCCGCCTTTTTGTTGTATTGAAGAGCCGCGATATTAAATTTTTCGCTAAACTCATCAGCCTGAGGATTGGTAAAACTGTGCTTAACCCCCTTCAGGTTCATATAGGTAAAGTCGACATTTGCTCTGAACATATCTTGCGAAAAAGAAGCAACCGCTTCGGGCTTCAAGAAACCATCCTCAGATCCATTAATAACAAGAACTGCTGACTTCATGGAGTTCTTAGTTATCGTAGGTTCGATAGGTAATGCACTGTGAAAAGCAACTATCCCTTTTAAGTCTGCACCGCCTCTAGCCATTTTGATTGAGACCGCACCACCAAAACAAAATCCAATAGAACCAATGCGAGCGGCATCAACTGTTTTATGAGCCTTCAAAACTTCCAAGGCTTTATTGTATCGCCCTTGGGAGTCCGACCAATTACTAAAAGTTAGATTCATAAACTCACTAGCTTTCTTTGGGTGATTCGCCAGTTTTCCATCCCCATACATATCCAAGGCTAATGCAGTATATCCGGATTTAGCCAGCATTATAGCGCGACTGCGGGCATGATCATTATGGCCCCACCACTCATGCACCACCAGAATACCAGGACGTTTGCCTACTTTGGAATCGTTAAAAGCCAAGTAACCAGTTAGTTTTACACCATTGTGGCTGTATTCGATCTCTTTCGCTTGCACCCCTGCATTTGCCAAAGCCACTAAACTTAATAAAGCTAATAAAGCAATGACAAAAAATGCGAATATTCTTTTCATGAAATTTAACTCCTAGAGCTAAAATTATTATTTTTGAATAGATGAGAAATTGTATCTAGATCAATTGGGGAAAGGAAGAGAAAATCATTCATGGGGCTAAATTAAAACCTCAGTTCGCCTTTTAAAAAGCCCTGCCTGCTAAAAGGGTTCTGAACTGTTACCAATCACGTTAGTATCCTTTCCAACGGGCGTTGATAGCGAGAGAACCCATGCGGATGCCTCCCATTCGCAAACTGGTCAATAGTTCCAGAGACGGGATAAAAAACAGGCCACGGGATTTTGCAGGTTGCATTAAGGACTCGCTATGTTCTTCCAGTTTGGATGGGTTTTTATCAAAGGTCAAAATATAGTCGCCGGACTCATTATCAGTTTGATAGTTATAACGGTGCTGCGGCAAATCGGTAGTCGTTTCATCCATAAAAGAAAATCGGTGCGTACTTAAAAAACTGCTTTGTGCCTGATCGAGAAAATTGGGATCTTCGATCAAGACCTGCTTCTTCACTTCTGCAAGATTGGAATGCTCACCACCCTCGACTTCGACATCCTCAATCAACTCGGCTTTATTACCAAACAGTTCTTGAACAATTTTTGCTAACTCGCGGTTTAGCTTCGGATAGCCGGATGAAAAATATAACAATATATCTCCTTCGGACTCGGGCATTTCTTCATCCCCTATATCTATTTCGTCGAACACACTAAATCCACCTGGTGCCGGGACATCCGGGGTTATGAGTAACCAGTTCATAGGACCAAACCCAATCGTAACGAAATGCTTTTCGCCATCAGCGATTTCACAAGCCATTCCTGGTGTCTGAGCACTAATGCGAGCCACATTCATGGCGATCAAGGGCAGATCGTCGAAAATATATTTTTGAATCAGTGAATACTGATAGGGGGCTTTCAACACCCCTTCTTGACATTGCACAAAGCACCTTTGGTAAGAATTAATTTAGTTTTTCTTATGCTAAAAACAAAAATTGTCAATGATTATCTTTTTTTTCACCCTCGTTAGAGTGTAGAGATCCTCAATAGGAAGTGAGCATTAGCATAATTACCTGCCTTATAATTTTAACTCGTCAGACTCACGCTTGTAAAACACAAAGGGCTTTTACTCTTTGGAGTAAAAGCCCTTTCAAACTTCCATTTAAACCTAATTTATTGAACTGCCCAATTTTCATCAGGCGTCGCCCGATTAGCCGACATAGGAGCATTTGCTCGCAGGGGTTCGGGTATCCATATTTTTACCACGTGATGTATGATCATCGATTTCAGCCGCACAACCAATCATTCTGCCAAACAGGAAGGTTGCGAAGCTAGCAGACTCGATATCTTCTTCTTTCATCTTGCCATCGTTGAAATCTGTCCAGACAATTTTTAGAAGGATAACGGCGATAACTGCATCGATGTTTACACAATAAACATTCTTACTAACTTTTGCATCGAATAACCCCTGAACGAGACTGTGGTAAAAATCCAAGAAAACGTTATTAATGCCTTTTTCCTTGAATAGTCCATTAACGAAAACTTCGCGCGGGTCGTAATTCACATCTTTGCCCTTGAATATGGGATGGTTCACACAAGGCAGCTTGGCATAATCTAGATTACCGATTGCTTTTTGTTTCTTTTTATAGTCAGCATATTCCTTCGCAACCTTTAGAGCCATAGCATCTAAATCGAGACCATGATTACTATCAGAAGGGTCTTTTAGTCCTTTACCTTTGAAGTTTTCCATAAGGAATGCTGCCGCTTCAAACCCATTTCCACCATGGGCAAAACCGGTATGCGTGAGAAAACCGATAAACCCTTTGTTCAATTGTACTCGCTGAGGCTGTTCGGGGCCATCTGCACTGACAGCACCTTTAGCGCCTTGAGCAGAAATAGTGCCCGGTCCGTTAGTAATGATGAGACCGAGTAGAACCTGAAACTCATAAAGCTCCGATTCAGATGGCTGACGACCCAACAAAGTGACAAAGGCTGTCTTTGTGAAGCTGTAATTAGGAATTAACTCTTCTAGCTTAACTCCAGCGACACTATCTTCCGTGTGTCGTGAGGAGGGAGCAGAAACTCCAACGATGGTGCTATAGATCCGAGAATACCAAGGAAGACGAATCAGCGTACCTTTGGAAATCTTTTTACCTCTCAATGCTTCCCAGCCCAAAGTAACCCAAACGGCACCGAATAGTGCATCGGTAGAAAGTTTTCCACCGTTAGCAGCTGCGAAATCTTGCACAAACTTAATAAATATAGAATCACCGGCTTTATTTAGATATTCCGCTAGTATGCTAGCGCAAGGGTCTTCGCCATCAACTAAAAGCGCATCTTTAAATTTATCCGCTTCTTTTAATTGGGCAGCGTAATCGAATGTCTCTTTTGGATCGTTGAGCTTGGTATGCTGAAACAACTCTAATAGGGCACTTGAAGCATCCATTGCCTTTTGCACCATTTTTTTCCCAACAATCGCTACCGCAGAAGAAACCACGGTGTTCGGAGAATTGCCATTATCTCGTGACGCTTGAGCAGCTACCATCGTGGGTTGGTTGTACTGATTCACATACATATTCAAGACGATGTTTGCGATCTTTTCACCATACTCGCAAGTGTATTGCCGTGTGAGCGCGAACACTAGATTAGCTTCAAAGGTTGCCATAGAGGCATCAAGAATTGAAGTGTTATGAATTTTCGACACCTGAGTTTTTGGGTCCATCATCGAAGCGCCACTAGCATCTTTCAAAGTTTCACGTCGATGCTGGGCACCTACCATTTTGTTTAAAGCTTCGATCTGTTCATTGTATGGACTGGCTGCTGAGACTACAGGAACATCCAATTCTGACGGCAATGATAACCCCTGGTTATTACCAAACCACGGTTTCAGATCGAGACTGCCGCGCGGATCGAAATCGGGTTTCTTACCATTGAGTTCCATAACCTTGGTCAAGGCTTCCGGGATATATGCGATGTTGGTAACCAAGGCACCCTTTTTCGAGCAAATCGGATTTTCTGGAGTGTAAACTCCATCAACTCCGAAATAATCCATAAACCATTGTTCTTTAGCAAGCGCATCGTCTCCAGACCCCGACAAAGATCCAGCATGGCCGCAAGCTTTGGTCAATTTTGCTTTCCAACGTCCCACAACACAGGCGACGATAGGCTTATCAGACTTCAGCCCATACTCATAGTATCCCCCTGGCTCACTGTATAGAACTGCAGCCTCAGAACGATCGTCGTTATCTAACGCATAAAGAAACTCTTTTGCTCCGTATTGAATGTAAACGTCTTTGCCGCTGGAAACAGAAGTTGTCGTTCCCCACCCTGCGGTAGAAAGATAGACGGCTATCGTCGTGGTGAAGTTACCCGAATTGGAAAACAAAGCAACCGAACCTTTAATGAGTGATTCTTCAGGAGCGTTTCCACCCAGAGCTCCACCTAATCGGACGTGATTCCAGGCATCAGCCAATCCAAGACAATTACCACCAAAAAGATCAACGCCATTCGCCTGACAAATTGCTCTCATGATTCTAGAATCTTTAACCGAAACTTTTTCAGTAAGAATAATGGCTTTAGTGAGATCAGGGTTATCCCGAACCGCTTCTGCAAGTCCATCTTTCACACCCGAAGGGGGAAGATAAATTACAACGGTGTTGAACTTATGTCCCGCTTCCATTCCTTCTTTAATAGAGTTGTAAACTGGAATTTTCCCAGATTTAGTCATCAGGCTTTTGCCAGATTTTCCCGGGCCGGTACCGAATACAATGTTACCGCCAGAATAGTCATTACTGATCGGGGTAACACCTGAACTCTCTTTACCCAGAATATTCAATACCACGCATCTGTCGTCTTTGGTTGCCAATTCAGACAGCGAGTTGATGCCACAGTAAAAGGGGAAATCCCCTACGCCTTGCTTATGCATTCAAACCTCCAACAGTTTCGATAGGTTAAATTTTTAATTTGGCTTTAATTTCATCTTTGCCACCGTTTTTCATCCACTCGTTGACTGCGAGAGCGTAATTAATAACTTCGGACATGGCACTGTCATGACCGAAGAAACGGTAGGGAAGACCCAGAGAATCCAGAACTTCTTGTAGATAATTCATTCCACGGATTACATTGGGGCCACCTCGTCCAACAACAACGAAAATTGGAATCGGACCATGCGTCTGAAAGAATTCACGAAGTCCATCTCCCATAGCACGGAATGTTTCATAGATATCCGTGTTGTTGGCTTTTCCGCCAATGATAAACAAGACATTCGACTGCGGCAGCCAGTATTTAAAACTGATTTTTGAAATATCATTCATCTTTTCGTAAGGAGGGTTACCGCCAAAGTCAGAAGAGATCGTAGCCTCTTCACCCAATAATTCAGTAACCATCGCATTCGCACCGCCACCAAAAGTAGGTGCGGTGATGGTCCCTTTATCATTCATAACGAAAACATCGCTTTGTCCTTGATATGTACGTAGTTGATTGATCTCTTGTTCAAACTCGGAAAAGTCAGATGCGAAAAGATGTGACGGTAGATGCAGTCTTTTCCACGCCGGATCATCTTGATCAAATGCACATTTGAAGTCGCAGGCAACGGGAGTTAGGCGTCCGCCTTTACCGGGTTGCATGCGAATAGGATTGAGCTCCAACATCAGCATTCCGTAGTTGTTGTATAAATCCCAAAGTTTTGGCAGGTTCTGAACCAAAGGACTGATCACTTGAGGTGGTGCACCTAAATCCATCAAAGCATTCGAAACATGAAATGCTTTCAAGCCTGTCAACGGATCAAACGGAACTACTGCTAGTTTATCGGAGTCTAGCTCTTCAATGTCTACACCCCCATGATGAGTAACCGTCATGACAGGAGAGCGATGTTCAGTACTCTCCGTAATAGAAAAATAAACTTCATAATCGGCAGGTACTGCTCCCTCATAAGTAACACCGTCTGACTTAACCTTGTTGAATCCATCAACATGCTCACAAAAATATAAACGCTCTTTTTCTTTTAACGCATCGGAAATATTATCTACTCGACCTAAAAGACCGGATTTACCCTTCTTACCAACACCACCTTTGAACATCGGTTTAATAAATAATTGTCCGTGTCGTTTGATCATGTCTTTGATTTCATCTACACTAAGTTCCGGTCCATGGACTTCAGAATGTGTAAACTCCACCAGGTCCAACAATTTTCTTCCCCAAAGCATGCCAGTTATCTGCATTTTGTTTTCCTGTCCTCCAAAATTAAAAAAATGAAATGAAAATGAGGTTGTAGTAGTTCAATAGCCGAGTAGACCCTAATAATGTCGAATCGGCATAAATATAATTTTTTATAAGAGTTACGCGTAAAACGAGGCCTGTATTCTATGATATTTCATCCTTTTGTCAATAATATCCTGTTAGATAATAAATGAGGAACAAGAAGAGAGAATAAAGGTAAGAAAAAACCTCTTAAAACAATCTTCTGCAATTTTTTTTTCAAGTCCTTTTCTTCATTTGACCCTGTTGGTAGTTTCGACTATGCTGAGCTCCAAGATTCCCAGGATTTTAATTTTCATTTTTTTTGAGCTTTATTTTCGCTTTTTATTCGTATGTATATTCCTTTAAATTGCCATAGCTTCTACTCCTTACTACGCGGGACGGCAAGTATCGAGAGCCTCATCCAAAGAGCTAGAGATATGGAGTTCCCCGCTCTGGCCTTGACCGACACAAATGCAACTTATGGCGTGGTGAATTTTCAAAGAACAGCCTTATCTCATGGTATTCGCCCGATTTTTGGAGCCGAAGTCGATGATCCTAAAACTGGAGCACATGCCGTCTTACTCGCAAAAAACCTGCAGGGCTTTGGCGAAGTGTGTAGAGTCGTTACCGACCGCAATCTAAAATCTAATTTCTCTCTGGCTCCGCGACTTCGCTATTGTAACGACGAGGTAATTATTTTGAGCCCCTCCCTGAAAATCATCGACACGGTGGCAAAAGCACGCGGCGGTCGTAATCTTGGGATCGAACTCATACCCTGGCAAAGCGGTGAGGTTCAACGCTGGGAGTTTTCACAAAAGCATCGCATTCCGCTGGTGGCTTCGAACCGTATTTTTTTTTTAGAACCTAAGGACTGGGAAACACACCGGCTTTTAACCGCCATTCGTCTCAATACTTCTTGTCTTTCTCTCACTGACACAATCCATCGCGAGGCGTGGCTGAAACCGCAATCTGCTATGGAACATTTGTATCGTTATGTTCCACAAGCGCTAAAAAATACTCACCGCGTTGCCGAACAATGCGATATGACACTCCCCATCGGTCAGTTGCAGTTTCCTCCCTTCGATCTCGCCTCCGGCCAAACACATATCGGGCAGTTGCGAAGTCTCGCATGGCAGGGGATACGAAAACAATACCGTAATACACGCGTTCGTCAGCGCCTGCAATATGAGTTGAATATCATTGAGAAAATGCAATTAGCATCCTATTTTCTTCTGGTATGGGACATTGTTCGTGAAGCACATCAGCGTGGCATTCCTACAGTAGGTCGCGGTTCGGCAGCAAATAGTCTCGTATGCCGGTCGCTCAATATCACGGAAGTGGATCCAATCAAAAATAATCTTTATTTCGAGCGGTTCCTACATGAACAGCGCGAAGACTTCCCAGACATTGATATCGATTTTCCCTGGAACCGCCGTGATGAAATGATTCAATACGTCTTCGACAAATATAAAAACGTTGCCTTGATTTCGACTCATACTCATCTCGGCATTCGGTCTTCATTACGGGAGGCAGGAAAAGCTCTGGGTATATCGGTTTTTGACATTGACCGTATAACCAAGCGTCTACCTCACTCCGCTGATTTAAATAATCTACGAGCAGTACGCGATACCGTTCCTGAATGCCGGGGTCTACCATTCGAAGACCCGCCATTTTGCGACATGATCGCTGCCGCAAAAAAGATTACCGGACTACCACGTCATATCTCTATTCATTGTGGTGGACTCGTCGTCAGCACAAAACCAATCACCGATTTGATCCCACTACAAAAAACACGAAAAGGATTTGAAGTCACTCAATACGACATGTATCCCGTCAAAGATCTGGGACTGCTAAAAATTGATCTACTAGCACAACGAGGACTCGCAGTTGAAGTCGATACTGTCCAAGCCATTCAGGAGCATATTGATTTTTCATACATCGATCCAGTGACCGATCCCGCTACCCGAACTTTGATACGCGAAGGAAAAACTATGGGTTGCTTCTATATTGAAAGCCCGGGAATGCGTAACCTCTTACAAAAACTTCGTGTGAGTTCATTTGAAGAGCTAACCGCTGCCAGCTCCATCATTCGCCCTGGTGTAGCTTCTAGCGGCATGATGCAGGCCTATATCAAACGCCACACTGGGAAGGAAACAATTACTTACTTACATCCAAAATTAAAGGAAGTGCTCTCTGAAACCTACGGCATCATGATCTATCAGGAAGACGTCCTTAAAGTAGCGCACGCGGTCGCTGGTATAAACCTCGGCGAAGCTGAAGGACTGAGAAAGTGCATGAGCAAGAAGCGCGACTGGCAACGTATGGAAACTTATCAAGAGCGGTTCTTGAACGGAGCCAAAGAAAACGGAGTGCCTGAAAATATTCGAAAAGAAATCTGGAGCCATATTGACAGCTTTGCAGGATACTCCTTCTGCAAAGCACATTCTGCTTCGTTCGCATTAGTCTCTTACCGGGCGGCTTATCTGAAAGCGCATTACCCAGCAGAGTTTATGGCTTCCGTACTCACTAACGAAGGTGGGTTTTATGATGCCTGTGCCTATATCGAAGAAGCCCGAAGACTGGGAATCGTTATCCTTCCTCCGCACATCAATTACAGTCACTATGAATTTTTCGCTGAACGATCAGACGCGATTCGCATTGGACTGATGCAAGTGCGGGGATTGAGTCGCAACACCATCGACCGGATTATTAAAATCAGAAAGGAAGAAATATTTGAATCTATTCATCATTTTCTGGCACGCACTGTGCCGGAATTATCCGAGGCAGAAATACTCATCCATTGTGGTGCACTCGATGGTCTTGGTCTGTCACGTCCTTCGATGTTTACCGAAGCTCTTCTATGGCGTCGAAAGAATTCACAAACACAAACCTCGTTACCTCTGGAAATAGAACATCGATGCATTACCCTTCCCGAATTTTCTGATCCAGCAGAAACGGACAAACTGTTAGCCGAAATCGATGCGCTCGAGTTGACGGTAAAGGCCCATCCCATGGCTTTATATGGAATCACGAATGAGCATTGGCCCGATGGTTTTACGCGAGCAAAAGATATGGCGCAAGCTAACCGCAGTTTGGTGACCATGCTCGGAATCATTGTCACCTACAAAAATACCCGTACTGCTAAAGGGGAGTTGATGAAATTTATCAGTCTCGAAGATCCGACGGGAATATTTGAAGTCACATTGTTTCCTAAAATCTACCAACAGTTTGGACACATGCTCGCAGACAAAGGCCCTTTTATAGTTAAGGGCAAAATTGAAGACGATAGCGGCAACCGAACCCTGACTGCCTTATGGTTAGGCCTTCTAACGAAAGAACCGACAAACCACTTGTTTGGACCTAAATCACCAGCGTGACTACCAGTGGTCTTTCACAGAAAAACTAAAGAACAAACTTGCTATCTAAAAATAGAGTTTATTCCGGTTCAGCACCCGGTTTACGTTGTACTTTGAGAGGTTCACAAATTGATTTCACAGGACCCAGAGGAACTCTTTCCACACGCACTTTCCATTGGTCAATGGATTGGGTGTTTCTTTTATAAAAATCCTGAAAGCGGCCCATGTCCCAGTTTGAAACTCTAAGGGTTCCCCATCGCTTCATTAATTTGTCGAATAGTTGGTCGTTAAAAAACAAAATCATTTTGGGATTCTGAGTCAATTTTTCGGCCAATGGGAAAAAATCTTTTGCGTGAATCGCTAAACCACTTTTTCCTAAGTTTTTAAAAACAGCTGATTGCAATTCCGACAAAGGGGAAAACCTCAATGCGCCATTGCGACTAAATGAACGAACCGGCCATTTCTCATCTGGAAAAGCATGGGCAATCTGATAATCCCCTTCAGGAATCCCATGTGCAGCCAAAGTCTCCAAAAAAGACAAATCAATCATCCCCAGTGCGTCTTTCCCTAAAAAGCATAATCGATCGAATTTTTTATCCATCCCAGCATTCATTTTTAAAATTCCCGGGAAGTTAATATCGCCAGTCAGTTGTAAATTTATCTTAAAAGCATTTGCAATGAATGGATTACATAAAAGGAGTCCCACTATAAAAAGAACTAAAGTTGAAACAGTTGTGGTTGAGCTATTGCTCATTTTAGCCCCTGAGTTTCTATTTTTGGATCTCTATCACCGCAAGAGATGAAACTAGGTCACCTGATTTAATCTCTTTCTTTACAGATTGACTTCCTCTTTTCTTAGGACTTTCCAGGGAACTTATATATAGAGAAAACACCCGCTGCAGATAAGAGGACTTCAAAGCAATCTCTCCCTGTGGAGCCATGCCTGCAGCCTGAAAATTTTTAATGATTTCTGAAGATGAAAGAACAATACCTACAGCCTGATTTCCATCGTTCAATAATGGCATTCCCTCAACACTTTTCTCATGCAGCTCAAGCTCAAAAATATTCTTGTCGTTCATAATGGCGCGCAATGCTTCCAACTTCCCTCTTAATACTTTATTTTTTGCGTCGATAAACTGGATAGAATCTTGCGGCTGAAGGACTGAGGAATCCCCAAATACCAGCCCTGTCGGAGGAGATTTCAAGTCCAACTTTAAAAGAGCCAGGTCATAGATAATATAACGCTTTACTACTTTTGCTTGATAAACAGACTGATTGACAAATCGGACTCGCACCTCATCCTCTTCACCGAGGTTATGTAACAAGGTAAATAGGTAACCTTTTTCTCCGAATAGGAAGCCATTTCCAATGCGAGTCCAGGTCAGCTGCTGGACTAAGGGATGAAGAGTTTCCAAGTCCTCAAACTCTTTCGAATTCAGGTCAAACATGGCATAGGTTTTTTCAAGGTTTTTCTGGATAATGGCAAGATTAATTTTGTCATCCTGCGAATAAAGTTTTTCAGCAAGACGTAAATGATGAGCAGCTTTTACCCCATCTTTAAGTTTGAAGTACATAACAGCCAATCCGTGGTGGGCGTTAGCCCAATCCTTTTTTAATCGGAGTGCCTGTCTGTAAGATTGAATTGCCTTGGTATACTGAGCATTGAGAGACTGCTCAAACGCCTGCGAATACCACTCTTCAGCTGTTGTAGCACTTGCTCCACGAGAGACTGACGAAGCAATTAGAACAACACCAAAAAAGAGAATGAGAGATTTTAAATGAATAGGATAGTCGATAACTGATAAAATGTTGTCGTATCTATTTAATTTCAGCAAGATTTTTGACCTCTATAATGTTGTCTGGAAAGTTTTGAGAGGTGCTTTATGGTTGAAAAGCTTAAATCTATTAAAGATTCGGATATTTTGACTCAGCCCGTTGCCTGTATATCTTTAGACTCTTCTGCCCGCAATACCGTTAAACAAATAAATAGTTCTTATTTTTTGGGCTTGCCTAGTGTTACAAACCATATCGTTATAGGTATTATATCTGATCGGGATATTTTATAATTATTTATACAGGGTGAAAACCTGAAAAACAGCTCCAACCACCGTGTCTATGATACAGATTGTTGTCATCATCTGATTTTTTTCATTTCTTTAAAAGTACATGATTACTTAATTAAGTGCAAAACTCACTAAAGGCCTTACGTTCAGCTTTCAATAGTTTTTTATAAAAATTTTAAATGACTCCAACAAACCATTCTATTACTTCCTCTGAACGCGAAGGTTTAACCTGGGCTAAAGTCTCGCGCTTTCTTTCTCTTCCCTTCCAACCTTCACGGTTATCAACGTATCTCGCGGCAAAACGCTTCGATGAAGTTCCATTAAATACTCTCTTACAGGATGGCATAAAAGGAGTTTTGATAGATGCGGACGGCACAATAGGTCCGCATCACACACGTGATATCGATGTAGCTATATTGGTTCACATACAAAAAATGCTACAGCAGGGATTACAAGTGGCAATTTATACAAACGCTGCAGAAGATCGTTTTCAACCTCTTGAAAAGCTCGGCGTTAAAGTTGTAAAAAATGTGCCACCTAAACCGGCTCGCGCTGGGTTCGAAATCGCCATGAAAGAGTTTCTCGGATTAAACGATCCTTTTAAAATTTGTATGATCGGCGACAACTATATTACCGATGGAGGAGCCATTGACGTAGGTATGCGTTTCATCTATATTCAGCCGATAACGGGGAACGAACCTTTTATTCATGCGTTAACCCGTTATCTAGCTTATCTATGTGCCCGTATTTACGGAAAAATCCCGCGATCCCACTAACTTTCACAAATGGGTTTACTTCTTAGCTAATTACAAGAATAATAGCCCTGTATTATCATGAACCACCCAAATTATGGAAAACGAACAAATTCAAGAGTATTGCGAGGAAGCATTAAAGGTTTCCAAAATGAAGGGTATACAGAATGGGCTTTCTTACCTGATTGGGGAAAAGTTTAGAAGGAGTTTTCTAGAACTCAAAAAGGCGCGTAAAAAACTCCAATTTCTATATCCGAGTGAAGAGACTTCTAACGTTCACCCCTTGGATAAAGGGGGCCGTGCTCTAAAAATGAGTTATGCCCTAACCGTTCAGGAACATTACAGCGTACCACTGGAGCAGGTTAAACATTATGAACTCTTTCTAAAAGAGTTCGTTGTCGGCATCAAGAACACATTCTCGGCAAAAGATATTCAAAACTATTTCGATTCTTCACCGCAGTTGGGTCCACTAGATCAGGGGTC
>ENA-UPTF01000880-UPTF01000880.1-marine-metagenome-genome-assembly--contig:-NODE-880-length-20054-cov-3.750263_pt1 | contig 20054 bp, 18 predicted proteins | sample MGYA00238166_ERZ767019 | MGnify/ENA primary metagenome ERZ767019 (study PRJEB28930, sample SAMN06266391) | marine metagenome | isolation source: Sea water from 250 m depth | place: Atlantic Ocean | study... | reverse complement strand
TACGAGGTAACTTAGCTCCAGACGGTGCAGTAATCAAAGTTGCCGGGCATCAAGAGAAAGTATTTGAAGGCCCGGCCAGAGTCTTTGATCAAGAACCGGCAGCGTTCCAAGCCATCCAGCGAGGAGACATAAAGCCTGGAGATATAGTAATAATTCGTTATGAAGGGCCTAAAGGCGGCCCCGGTATGCAAGAAATGTTATCTGTTACCGCGGCCATCGTTGGTCAAGGACTGGGTGATGACGTTGCCTTGATCACCGACGGGCGATTCTCCGGAGCTTCTCATGGTCCAATGGTTGGACACGTAGCCCCAGAAGCCGCGGTGGGTGGCCCCATAGCATTACTTCAAGAAGGCGACATTGTAACTTTGGACATACCTGGCCGTCAGCTGAACGTGAAAATATCAGAAGAAGAGTTGACTGACCGTCAAAGCAAATGGAAGCCCATTCCTCCGAACTACACCACCGGTGCCCTGGCTAAATACGCCAAATTAGTTTCATCTGCATCAACTGGTGCAGTTACCCATTAATCCAACAAACATTTATCGAGTTATTAGACACGGAGAACTATGACCCTCCTGAATCACAAATCAACGGCCCGTTGGACAGCAAAGCAGCAGTGGTCCTGGCAAGGAGACGAATAGGCGACTTGGCCGGTCTATCGATAGGCGGCTTGTTACTCGAAAACGCGTTCTCCGATGAAGGCCTCACTATACGTACAGGGAGCAAGTTAAAAATGGCTGAACAATCCAGAGACTACGGAAAAGAAGCAATCGATCGACACCGAGAAACTCGAGGCAAAGTCAGTATTGCGCCTAAGATGACAGTAGAAACGCTGGACGATTTATCTATTGCTTACACTCCTGGAGTCGCCAGTGTCTGCATGGAGATCCACGACAACCCATCCGAGTCGTATCATCTAACCAATCGTGCCAACACTGTCGCGGTTGTCACAGACGGTTCAGCTGTTTTGGGACTAGGCAATATTGGTCCTGAAGCAGCCATGCCGGTGATGGAAGGAAAATCAATCCTCTTCAAGGGATTAGCCGACATAGACGCCTTCCCTATCTGCCTGGCAACACAGGACAGCGACGAAATAGTGCAAACAGTACGTTATCTTGCCCCTAGCGTCGGCGGCATAAACCTTGAAGACATCGCCGCCCCTCGTTGCTTTGATATCGAAGACGCTTTGCAAGACCTTGGGATACCCGTCTTCCACGATGATCAACATGGAACAGCCATCGCGGTCCTCGCTGGAGTTATAAACGCTCTGCTAGTCACAGGACGTAAAATCGAAGAAACGAAATTCGTTTTTGCCGGCGCCGGCGCCGGAGGTATAGCTTCAACTAAGCTTCTCCTCGACCGCGGTGCAACTCACGTCACCTTAGTCGATAGCGTAGGTATCATTTCCCGCGACCGAACGGACCTCACTCCCGTGAAGTCGTCAATGCTAGACATTTCTAACCCCGAAAACCTAAAAGGTGGCCTAGCGGAAGCGATGAAAGGGTCAGACGTATTCATAGGCCTAGCCGCAGCCGGAGCAGTTACGCCAGAAATGGTCTCGTCCATGGCCAAAGACCCCGTCGTGTTCGCGATGGCCAACCCTATACCTGAAATCTGGCCTGACGACGCTCGAGCTGCCGGAGCGGCTGTAGTCGGCACCGGGCGAAGTGACTTTCCCAACCAAGTTAATAATAGTCTGGTATTCCCAGGGGTGTTCCGAGGAGCTTTGGACAGTCATGCCACCCGAGTGACTACCTCCATGAAATTAGCAGCCGGTCAAGCTTTGGCCGACCTAGTTGCTGAACCAACTCCGGAAAACGTCCTCCCTTGGTCGCTGGATAGGCAGGTCGCCCAGACCGTAGCTAAAGCAGTTTCAGGGGCCGCTTAGGTTCTCGTCATCACACCTATCGTTACTGGTCAACGTAGGAAGACTGAACCGAATCAAGGGAAATATTCAATCGCTAGCCTGCGAGAAGCCAAATGAGTTTCGAACATTACTAGTTCGGCTCTTGGCAATCGTCTAGCCTCTCTTGAGGGCACTACTTCTTCGGCTATTTTGAAAAAGTTCTCGGCGGTTACAAAATAGGTCGCCTCGATAATATAGTCCAGGACAATATCAACCGTATCTGAAGTCGTAACTAGGCTGACAGGCATCAGAAATCGCACATCATTATTTGGCGACCATTTCAGCCAAGCGGTCCCGCCATTGCTCGTCTGCGTGGCTGAATGCTCGGGATAGGGATCTGGGGGAGTAATGGAAGCAGCTGTCGTCTTGATCGGAACATTCGCCGTCCTCGCTACGTTGTTAGCTATTCTCCTAATCATCCGGATGTTCAACATACAGAACCGCTCCCAAAACCACGAAAGCGCTATAGATCATCAAGTTACTGAGATTCGTACGGGCATCGACCGAGTTAGTGAGGCTATACAGAATCTGAATGTCGACAGAGGGCGACAGGCAGCCAGACTTGAAGAGATGCTCACCAGTTTAAATAGTAGCTCGTCCGCCCTCCAAAACATCCTTGCCAACACTCAATCACGCGGCCAATGGGGAGAACGGATGGCCGAGGACGTGTTTCGAATCATCGGCCTCGTTGAGAACGTAAATTATGTAAAGCAAGTTGCCATCACAGAAGGAACTTCCAGGCCTGATTTCACCATATTCATGCCGGACGGGAAAAAACTGAATATGGACGCCAAATTCCCGTTGACGAACTACATTAGATTCGTGGAGGCCGAGGACGAAAACGAGGCCCAAACCCATAACTTAGCTTTCATGCGGGACGTACGCGATAGGGCCAACGAGGTAGTAGGTAGGAATTACATTAACCCAGAAGACAACACATTGGATTACGTACTAGTATTCATCCCAAACGAGCAGATGTACCATCACATCCAACAGCATGGAGCCACCATGGTCGAAGAAGCCCTCAGCAACCGGGTAGTACTCTGCTCTCCAATCAGTCTGTTTGCCATCCTGAGTGTGATTCGCCACGCGATAGATAATTTCGCAATCGAGCAGGCATCTGACCAAATATTGTCAGAACTAGCCATCTTCGACCGCCAATGGAAAAATTTTGCCGGTCAAATGGATACAGTTAGCAAACGGATCGACTCAGCTCAATCCGCTTTCCAGTCACTAACGACAACTCGGCGCCGTAGCCTTGAGCGACCTCTGAGCCGCATTCAGGACATCCGAAAGCAACGAGGTATACCTGACGCATCTGAATTAGAACCAAGTGAATCCGAAGACCTATTGGTTCTGCCTGAATCTAACAAAACCGAGAATTGATATTGTGTTAGGAGACTCGCGCCGTTCTGTAACTAATAATCCGGAATTCAACCGGCCCTAACAGAACATTATCGAACTAGAGATCTCCACATCAGTCGGTGCCAATTGAACAGCCCGCATAAATGGCAGCATCCTCAGGTTAGTCGTAATACCATGTAACTCGGTCGTTCTGGATCTCCGCAATCGAATTCTCACTAGAAATATAGAGGGTAATTAAATGGCAAGTGAATACACTAAATTCGAAAAAATGGATGGGGTCGGCATCATCACTATGAACCGCCCGGAATCCCGAAACGCCCTTACACCAGATATGGTTGGCGAAATTGGAGAAGCCATACAGGCGTGCAAAAGGACTGACGTACGAGCCGTTTTACTAACTGGTTCAGGCGGTGGATTCTGCTCGGGTGCCGATCTTAAATTCGTAGAGGAACGATTGAAAAACCAAGGTCAAGAAGGCTTACAAGAATACATTCGCACACTGGCCAACGACTTACACACCAAAGTTGTACTAGAATTGCAACTATTAGAAAAGCCAGTGGTTGCCAGCATAAACGGAGTGGCGGCCGGAGCGGGTTTCAGCCTCATGCTAGGTTGCGACATCCGAATCGCCGCCAGCAGCGCTCGGTTCCTCATGGCATATGCCAATATAGGAGCTCCAGCCGACGGTGGCTCGACCTATCTACTTCCCCGTCTGGTAGGCGCAGGCCGGGCGATGGAACTCTACTTAGCAAGTCAACCGATTGGCGCTCAAGCTGCCTTGGAAATGGGGCTCGTCACCCGGTTGGTCGAAGACGACTCACTTCATCGCCACGCTATGGAAACGAGCGTCCGGCTGGCCGAAGGCCCCACCGCCGCTTATTCAAAAGTGAAAGGCTTGTTTAACAATTCCTGGAACAACGATCTGACGACCCAGTTAGACGCCGAAACTGAAACTTTCGCAGAGATTGCCCTCACAGCTGATTTCCAAGAAGGAATCAAAGCGTTCAGTGATCGCCGCCAAGCTCGCTTCAAAGGGACGTAGTGGCGGTGGTCATCCCAACTCTGCTACGGTAACTCCGTCGCCTCCAGGTCCCTCCCCGTCTTCCGCGGACATTACTAACGGATGCCCGCCCAGATACTCGCGAACGGCCCGGCGTAATGCTCCCGTGCCCTTGCCGTGAATCATTCTAATGGAGCCCGTTCCGTCCAAAACGGCGTCATTGAGAGCTTCATCAACGTGGCTTAAGGCCTCGTCAACCCGCATACCTCGAAGATCCAACTCAGCGTTCGAGCTTTTGACCGACTCTTTGCGAGGGGCACGATCCAGATGAACTCCCTGGGGCACTGGAACATTGTGCCCTTCAGCTTTCCGCTCCAACTGGTAAACCGGAATCTTAGCCCGCATAGTGCCAAGAAGGACTTCCACTCGATCTTGGTCGTCAGCTGGAGATATGACTTCCACAGCCTGGGATACGCCTCGGATATAGACGCGGTCACCTTCTTTCAAGATCTGCTGCCAAGGGATTCTTTCGACTTCGATTGGAGACCAATCAGCAGATTCCAACTGACGTTGAACATCCCTTAAATCGGATCGGTCCGCCTGAATCTCTTGCCGGAACCGAACGTTAGCTGATGCCTCAGCGCTATAACTAATCTCCGCAGCGTCCAATGAACGCTCAGCCTTGGAAAGTTTCCCTAAAATTTCGCTTAGCCGGCCTTGAAGTTCTTGGCGTGATTCTTCAACTAGATTCGCCTTAGCCGATTCAACGTCAGCTAGTTGAGCATCCAATTCTCTCTGTTTGCGCAACACTTCTGACGTGGCTATTTCTGCCTCTTGACGCAATTCATCTACCACTCGCCGTTCTTGCTGTAGCTCTTGTAAAAGATTTTCAGTCACTCGCTCCACTGGAGATATACTTGCCAATGCATCGTCAATAACCTCTTTAGGAACACCCAACCTAGCGGCTATAGTCAAGGCGTAGCTACGTCCTGGAAGACCTAGGGTCACATGATAGGTAGGTTCCAAGGTCGTAGGATCAAGATCTACGCTGGCATTAACCATACCAGGCTGATCTTGTACAAATCGAGCGACACCCCGATGGTGGGTAGTTGCTACTACAAAAGACCCAATTTTCTGGAAATATCGAAGAACGGCACTAGCCAAAGCTGAACCTTCTTCCGGATCCGTACTGCTGCCCAATTCATCCACGAGGACGAGAGAATTAGACGTGGACCGCGACATCATGCCTTTCAAATTGGTTATATGCGAGCTGAAAGTAGATAAAGATTGCTGGATGCTTTGTTGGTCACCAATGTCAGCATAAACACCATCAAACCTTGGGAAATGGGCTTCTTCCGCTGGGATATGCAATCCCGATTGCGCCATCAAAGCCAAGAGTCCCACAGTTTTAAGAGTCACTGTTTTTCCACCAGCGTTGGGGCCGGTAATTAACATGACTCCGTTGTCTCTGTCTAAATCCACACTCACAGGCACAACCGCGCCGGTTAGCAAAGGATGCCGGGCCCGCACTAATTTCAGACGCCGTTCTGCAACCCCTTGATCGTCCACCCAAGGGGCAACTGCGTTCATGGCTTCAGCGTAGCGGGCTTTAGCAATATCCAAGTCCAGCCTTGCCATCAAATCCAAGGTCAAAAGTAGGTCCTCACCGGACAAACCGACCATGCCAGACAGCTGCCGCAAGATTCGTTCCACCTCCCTAGCTTCGGCCAGGCGCGATTCCCGCCAGCGGTTGCCAACTTCGATGGCGGGCATAGGCTCAACGAATACGGTAGCGCCGCTGTCGGAGACGTCATGGACAATCCCTGGAACCCGGTAACGCATCTCTGATTTTATGAGCAGAACCATACGGCCGTTTCGCTGGGTTATCAGCGGTTCTTGAACTACCTCCGCCCGCTGTAGGCGACGCAGATTCCGTTCCATAATCTCGTTCAAGCGATTCTGGGCTTGTCGAACTTCCTGGCGCAGGTTATGTAACACCGGACTGGCATTGTCCAACACTTCCCCAGCAGGGCTGATGGCACCTGAGATCACTCGCTCAAGGTCACTCAACTCAGGCAAGTTCTCCGAGATACCCGTGAGCATAGGGACTTCTACTTGGCGACCTAGTTCTGTACGGTTAAAGCGGGCTGCTCGAAGCAATTCTCTGACCGCAAAAAGCTCCTCTCCCCGCAGCAGTCCGCCCAACAGGGCCCTCTGCAACAACTCTCTGAAATCCTGATCGGGCCCAAATTCCAAGCCAGACCCGATTTCAAGATACTGCCGGGCTTCAGACGTTTCTTGCAGTCGGGTGACGATTTCCAACAAGTCTTTGGTAGGAACAAGAGACCGCGATCTCTCTCCTCCAACAACGGTCTTGGTATAACCAGCAATCTGCTCTTTGACCTGATCGAACTCCAATAACGAACCAGCAAAATCGAAACCACCAAGGTCATTCTTAGACCAACTCGGCGGACTCTGGTTAGAGTAATCGTTCCGATTAGACTCGATTGAATCGTCTATGTTTCTGCTAAAATCGCTCAATGTTCACCAGTCGATCCCCCAAACACGGCTCTCGTATAGAATGCTCCCTAAATCATCCAGTGTGTCTCTTTTGGGATCTCTGATATTTAGTCTCCGTTTCAACATGATGTTCTTGTACTCGTCCAAGCGTGGACAGACTTTGAGGAACCCATTCAATGTGAATTTCTCGCCGCCGAGTATGACGAAGTCTAACTCACTGGCCACCGGGTCGAATTGATCACGTATGGACTCGCAGACCTTCACATACAGGCGTCGCATCTGGCCTTCCCTGATACGCGTATACCGGAGTTGAGATGTACCGCCAGCGTGATGCTTCCCCTTGACGTAGCGGGAATCAGTTTTGGAGCTAGTTAAATCACTACCTCGGAGAACCGCAACCGAATACCGACCAAGCCTCACCAAAACAACCCCAACTGTCCGATCTTGGTTCAGAAGCGACCAAAGCGGCATCTCGTTCCACTCATCGAACACTTCACTTTGGATCACAGGGAACGATGGCGCTATGACTATGGCTCTATCTCCTGCTCGAAAACATACTAAGCCACAACCAGTCTCCTCTGGAGCCTTGCCAAGTTTGGCTAACCTATCCCTCCACTCAGGCGATTCTACGGTTTCGCCGGGCTTCAGGTAAAGGGAAGAGACAGGTTCGCTACCCGAAGGCTTCCGAACCGTCAAGAGATTGCGTAGCCTTTCGATAGTTAACCAGTCTCCGTTGAGTCCTGCAGCCGGTACACCGTTGTTCCTAGATCTAATCATCACATCTCGAAAAATTGTACCATTCCGAATCCATACTTCCCTGAAGTTTATGAAGGCCTTAAAATTAGCCTCAGCAACTCTTCGGAGGGAACAATGGCATCACAACAAGACATGACACCACTGCAACGCCGACAACGTGTACTCGAACGGTTAGACACGGGCCACAAAGACCTCCATGATTCGCTGAAAGGCATTGATCCAGAGGACGCCTTCCTCGGCTCCAGATGGTCAGTATGGGAAGTCATGAACCATCTAGACACCGCCAAATTCGTAGAGGCCTTGGAGGATATTGCTGCAGGTAAGAAGGATATGCTCCCCCCATTCAACAGCAGAGAAGAAAAACTCAAATCAGATCTCATACAACTGGATGCGAACTACCAGCGCTTCCGCGAGTTGGTCCAGGGGCTGACTGAAACACAGATGGCCCAGCCTGTTACAGAACCCAATCCGCACAACAATTTCCCCGGCTTAACTCTATTGGAGCTAATCGAGCGCGCTTCCGGCCATGAATCCACCCATTCACGCCAAATCACCGAAACTCGTAAATACGTAGAAGCATTCTCGGCCAAAGAACGAGCAGTTACATTCATAGCCCTCGATCCCGAGCTCCCATCTGCGATTGGAACTTCTTGCGTGGGACTGCTGAAACACGCCGACTACGTTGCAGGCACACACGAAGCCCTAGACACTGTGCGGAAATTCGTGAGTGGCGCCGAGTTGGAATTGACCAGCAACAACACCGACGAGATTATATCCAGATTAGGGCGAGACGCGCGAGCCGGACTCTGGACTGTAGTCTGCACTATCGGTAGTCCATCTGAGTCGTATCCTGAGCTATTAAGGGCCGCCGAAAAACACTGTGAGAAAGTTGAAATACAAAAAGGGATAGGCTAAATCGCAGCCGTTTGCCCCGCATAATGCGTTTTGCTACACTGTCGCCTAATCCCAAACCTGCCTAATAGACTAGGGCACCATTCCTTAAAGCAACCAACCCTAAGAGGAGCCACCATGATCTACGAAGTACGGACCTACACCCTAAAACCCGGAAGCGTAGCCAAGTTCGAAGAGAATTTTGCCGCCGCTCTGCCCCACCGTGAAAAATACTCAAAGTTAGGGGCGTTTTGGCATACGGAAATCGGTCCGTTGAACCAAGTAATTCATGTATGGCCCTACGAAAGCGTAGAAGAACGTAATTCCATCCGTGAAGAGGCAGGCAAAGACCCGAACTGGCCTCCGGCAAATGACCCGGATATGTATGTCAACATGAATTCGGAGATCTTCATACCAGCACCGTTCATGCGCCCACTTGGCGGAAATCAGGCACTTGGCAATCTCTATGAAATGCGCTCTTACACTTACAAGACCGGAAGCATCGGCAAAGTCGTTGACATCTGGGCCGAAGCCGTTCCTGCCAGAGAAGAATTTTCGCCTTTGGCCGCTGCCATGTACACAGATGTCGGCGGACTTAACAAATGGGTCCACATTTGGCCATACGAGGACTTGGAACAACGAAATAAGATCCGCGCAGAAGCCATAAAGACCCCTTCTTGGCCTCCACCGACACGAGAATTCTTGGTTAGCCAAGAGAACAAGATCATGGTTCCTTCGTCCTTCTCCCCGATGCACTAGCAGATCATCTGGCTCAAACGGGTTTTAACCTAAGTAGCCAAAATAAAACACCAGGAGTGCCTGCCAATGGGTTTAGGCAGGCACTCCTCCGCAATAACGATGAAACCAATCGAGCCCGATTAGTTTCATAAGCGATACAGGATCAAAAACCCGACCTGAATTTCCAGCACCATGCGAATTGTGGCCTCATAAATTTCATGCGTGAAATATCTCAACAGCTTGAAGAATTGGTTACAGCGAACCGCATCCTATCGCACGAAGGCGTCGTTGACGCTTTTGGTCATATCAGTATGAGGCACCCGGACCGGCCAGACCGATATATCCTTTCGCAGTCACGTGCCCCTAATTTGGTAGATATACCAGATCTGATGGAATACACCCTGAACGGAGACCCGATTAACCAGCAGGGTCGAAACATGTATTCAGAGCGAGCCATTCACGGTGGAATCTACGAGGCCAGAGACGACGTAAAGGCCATCGTCCACAACCATTCGCCGTCTGTAGTGCCGTTCACCGTGACCAAGACGCCGCTGCGGCCTATATTTCACCTTGCAGCTATCATCGGTCCAGAACTGCCTATTTGGGATATCCGCCATAATTTCGGTGACACTGACATGTTAGTCAGGACTATGGAACAAGGTCGAGACCTGGCACGCTGCCTAGGAAACCGCCGAGTCTCTTTGATGCGAGGCCACGGTTGCGTAATCGCTGGCAACAACGTCAAAGAAGTTGTTATGGCCTCGGTGTATCTTCAGGTGAACGCAGGGCTACTATTAGAGTCCCTAAAGTTGGGCGATATCGAATATTTGACTCCAGGCGAGATTGAACAAATGTCGGAAAGCCAGCTAGATCCTAAGATACAACATCGCCCTTGGGAATACTGGGCTGGCCGCGCCGGTCGAGGCCACTACTCCTAATGATTCCACAGCCGGAACCAGAGATTGTAGAAGAGATCAAGGCGGCTAATCAGCGGTTCTATGATGCTTTTTCTGATCTAGACATAGCCGGTATGGACCGCGTCTGGGAAAACTCGGAACGAGCCATGTGTGTCCATCCTGGTTGGTCTCCTCTAGTCGGCTGGGAATCAGTTCGCATGAGTTGGGAACGGATCTTTCAAAACACTGCTTTGATGCAGTTCCAGGTCCGTTACTTGAACGTGGTCGTACAGGGCGAATTCGGCTTCGTCACTTGTGTCGAGGGGATTACCAGTGTAGTGCAAGGCACCGCAACAAACTTCAGTACATTCGCTACCAACGTATTTGCCCGATATACCGACGGCTGGCGCATGGTTGCCCATCATGCTTCACAAGGTATCTGACTCGACCGCCTAACCCTGAAATTATCCAGCCCGTTATATCATCAGGTACTTTTCCTCCGCCTTTGATCACTTCCTGATAAAATGAAATCGTTGCCAATGGACGTTATTGCCTCTAATCACACCTGCAAAATGCACGTTGGCGGCTCCACAGAATCCCAAAAGGACACCGATCATGGCTACAGATTCACCGTTGATGTCAAAAACGGACCGGAACCTTTGGTCGGCCATAGTCTCAGAAGCTTTGGCCTACTTGAAATACAACGCCTACGCTCACCGCGCCCTAGAGGAAGGCCACCCTGAAGTCGCGCAAGTTTTCCAGGAAGTAGCTGGGGCCGAGACCATACACGGCATGAACCACCTTAGAGTATCTGGAGCCTTGGACTCCACTGCGATCAACCTGAGGACAGTTACCGAGGGCGAATCGAAAGAATACAGCACGATGTACCCCAAGATGATCCAAGATGCCTTAGATGAAGGGCGCCAAGACGCAGCCGATTCCTTTGCGTTGGCTATGGACCGGGAACGTCACCACCTAGAGGTCTTCACAAACGCGTTGAACCTATTGGAGGCCAAGAATTCTGCCATAGCCGCAGCCAATAAACCAACATTGTCCATACCAGGCTCCGCCTCAATCGAGACTACCGGGCCTGCACCTGGCAGCGCACTAGAAATCGAGACCGACGGAATGACCATGTCCGACTACGTCAGCGCGGCCACCGAAATCGACCGCGAGCGCTGGCGGGTAGCCAGACTCGGCAGACTCCGCGAAGTGGTTTTTGGAGCGCAAGACGGACTATTGAGCACGGTAGCCTTAGTTACTGGCGTCGCAGTCGCAGTGGAGAACCAAACTACAGTTTTGGTGGCTGGCCTCGCTGCTGCTTTACCTGGAATGCTTTCTATGGCCACAGGTGCCTGGTTAGGTTCTCGGGCAGAACAAGATGTTCAACGGTCTGAGATCGCCCGGGAAGCCCAAGAACTGGAAGAAAGCCCTGCTGAAGAGCTTGCTGAGCTGGTAGTCCTGTACCAGAGAGAAGGCAAGACTTATCAAGAAGCCCGCCGCATGGCTGACGAGATCGCACAAGACAAAGAACTATGGCTGCGCACTCTAGTGGAGAAAGAATTGGGTATCAGCCCAGACGATACTACCAACCCCACGAAAGACGCCCTTACTATGGGAATCGCCTTCATACTAGCTGCCATCATTCCAATCATGCCGCACTTCTTTTTTGAAGGTGGCACGGCAATCGGGATATCGATAGCTGCCGCACTTACCGGTCTATTCATACTCGGTGTAGGCAAAGGCCGCCTAGTACAACGTTCGCCAATCCTCCAAGGGCTGGAGATACTATCGGTTGGCGCGGTATCTGCTGGAGTGGGGTTTGGACTCGGAGATTTAATACCGAGGTTGATAACCTAGGAAAGACCGCTCATAAGGAATCTAGTCATCCTGGATCCTGACCCTAAACCTCTGACGACGACCAGAGGAGCGGAATTTTAAGTTTTTCTCGGTGCCAGACCTTCCGTAGGCGGAGGTTAAAACTTCCGCTCCACTTCATCGGTTAAGGCCGGGTATCAATAACCGTTGGTGCGGTCCAGGAGTCCTCGAGCGACGGCGATGAAGTCTACCGGGTTATCGCCTTGCACGAGGTGGCCAGCGTCTTGGATAGTCTCGGTGGTGCAATCAGTCATTACTTGAGCCATCTTTGCCAGGGTTTCTTCGGCAAAAATGTCGCTGCGGCTGCCGCGCACGACCAAGGATGGACAGTCCACCGCCCCAACGCACTCCCAAAGTTTCTCCGTTGTCCAGTTTGGGTCGGCGCCGCTGCGGGTGCGGTTCTTGGTCTCTGGGTCCCATTTCCAAGACCATTTGCCATCAGGCATCTCGCGGATGCTGTACTTAAGGGCCCCCAGCACCTGTTCATCGGTCCGCCCGGTGTACTCTTTAATCCGGTCCGCGAATTCTTGGAAACTGTCCAGATTATTTGGCAGTTCCCTGAAGTTGCGGATGCGGTCCTGGCCTTGACGCTGGGTTTCCGGTCCGGTGTCCACGATAGTCAACGACCGCAGTGTCTCGGGATTCCGTGACGCCCATATGAAGCTGTTGCGTCCGCCCATAGAATGGCCCATGAGATTAAATGCCGTGAGGCCGAGGGCGTCGATCACCCCATCAATATCGGCTTGCATGGCGTCGAGAGAATACACACCGTCGGGTGCCCAATCGGTATCTCCGTGGCCGCGCTGGTCGACGGCGATCACATGGTACGCGGGTGATAGGGCCAGACTGACAAAGTCCCAGCTGTGTGCCTGCTGTGAGACCCCGTGGAGCATTACAACAGTGGGGTTGGACGAGTCACCCCATTCAAGGTAGTGGAAGTTCAGACCATTGGCCTTGATTGTGCGGTCCACAGGTTCATTTTCTTCTATGAACGGCACGCCCATCTTTCTCGCAGCTTCGTGCAGGGACAAACCCAATGAATGAGACGCCATCAATTCCCCTCCGGTCAAAGTCCAAGACCATGATAAACCGAGTGTCAATATACCAACGGTCTAAGGAAGGTATTCGAATTCGGCATTCACTTTCCAAGTGGCTGATGCTATTATTACTTGGCTGCTCTGCGGAGTATCTCGCTACCGTTTCCCGAACAGCGTTTCCTACATAAAGTAACTCCCAGAAACTGGCTCGACCACCAGCAAGCGGCACAAAACCGATCGGAGACCATCGTCCCATGACTACCAACGCAGTCCAGATAGAACTAGACCCACGAGAACTGACTGGCAAAAAGGTTGGGCGCTTACGTCGGGCTGGCATCGTGCCCGTGCACCTTTACGGCCCCGGCATGGAGCCGCGTGCTCTGCAATGCCAGGCTTCCAGATTGATTCAAGTTCTGGCCACCGCCGGGGGTGCCACTCCCATCCAGATTACCATTCAGGGTGAATCCGTAAACCACTTGGCTTTCGCTCGGGAGATTCAGTGGGATCCCAAACGTGACGACCTATTGCACGTAGACCTCTTAGCTGCCGACGTCAGCCGACCGGTCACGGCCCAAGTGCCGGTGATCCTTGTAGGAGAGTCGATGGGCGCCCGTAACGTCAGCGGTACTGTGATGCAGCAACTCCGCGCGGTAGACATACAAGCCCTGCCTCTAGAGATGCCGGGTCAAATCGAAGTGGACATCTCTGTGATGGAAGAAGCAGATTCAGTGATTCGTGTGTCGGACCTACCGGTGCCGGAATCCTCCACAGTTCTCTCCGACCTTGAAGAACTGGTCGTCCGGATCGAGCTTCCCAGGGTTGCTGAAGAAATGGCTCTGGAAGTTGGAGAAGGCACGGAAGCCGAAGAAAGCGAAGGCGGTGGTGCCCAGGAAGAGGCAGCTGAGGAGTAGTCTTCTAGTCAGCTCTATCCATTTTTCCGGTTGCTTGAGCGGCGGGAATCAACCAGTATAATAACGCCGGAGGAACGGACCCTAACGGGCGGGTTCCTCCGGCGGTTGTTTTGGAGATAGGAAAATGTTCCTGACCTACATTGGAGAATCAGGCATCACCGGCATCACATCAACCGATCCTTCACAAATGCACCAAGTCTACACAGGGTTGTTCGTGCACGAGAGCCAGTCAATCTCCATAAATGGCGAATTCAATGCGTTATGCCGCCGCCATTTCGGCACACCCTTAGGAGAAGAAGGCGCGCCCGATGCGCTGAGGCCGGTACATCTACCAAGGTCTGGGCTTTTTTTCTTCTTGGCCTATCTTAAAGAGAAACGAACTCATCCAAGACTGCCTGGGGATTATGGTCAGGCGGGAAACCCCGGTCATCACCTCTTACGTGCATAAGCAAGATTTCCTCAATGCCAGAGCCGCCGGAACCGACCCATATGTCACACAATGGGATACCCCGACAGGCCCACTGGTAAACAAGTTCTTCTTCGCCGTCAGCATGTTCCTTGACGAACTCAACCTGTCTCTCATGTCTGAGGACCAGATCATGGACGGGTCGATGACCATCGCCAACCACTCCCTCATCGTTGCCCAGAATGGGGCTTCGGTAGAAGCAAGGTTCATGTCCGAATTCCTCCGTTCCGACGAAGGGATCGACGCCACCGGCCTCATTGACGACATCTGCTACGTGGAACAGGAGCATTCGGTTGGTAGTCAATTGGCCAACCTGGTGGCATATTTCGTACGGCGCTGGCTACAGAATCCAGACCGGCCTCACCCGTACTTCGACGGTCTGCGCAACAATAAGGTTATCCAAGTCATTTACCCAGTTACGATCTAATCGGCAAGGCTTATTCGCCATTGAACGGAACTCAGTAAGGTTACCGCCACCTTGGTGCCGGTAACCACCTCCCAACGGTAAAGCAAGTAAGAGACATCGCCTGCGGAATGGCTCCGTAGACCCGAATCTGTAGGTCTCCTGCCCGTGCCGAGCCAAGGTCCATATTCTCCACCACTTCGGCTAACAACCGCCCAACGTCCTATAATAGTCCAACTCCAATGCGATGGCCCCTGGCTATACCCCAGGCGACCGGAAGAACACAATCACCGTAATCCAGGCCAACTCAGGCACGGCTCTGGTGAAGGCAACGAAGAACCTTAGCCGAGGTGTGAACGGTGCCTGAGAAGACTGGTTTTCCTTTACAAGGCATGGGCTCGGCATTACAATCGCTAGTCAGACAAGACTACGCTTTCCGCAATTTTCTACGTCTTTTTCACTCGAGTTTTACGCCCCTTGCGGCCCAGGACTCTAAGGAATCAATGGCAGACCGAGAAGACACACTTCTAGAGAACCGGGTCACCAAGCTGGAACGCATCCGCGCCAACGGCATAGACCCATACCCAGCCCGTTTCCACCGTTCTTACGATGCTGCTGCTGCTACGGCATTGTTCGAGGGATTAGAAAAGACCGAACCGCCAGACGAGAAGCTTCAAAACATATCTCTGGCCGGACGCATCACTTCCATGCGCACCATGGGCAAAGCAGCCTTTCTAGACCTCCAAGACTCCTCCGGTATCATTCAGGCCTTGCTCCGCCAGAACAACCTGGAAGCCGGATTCGACCTGATAAAAGACTTGGATATCGGAGACCACTTGGGCGTGCGTGGCAACTTGATTCGCACCCGCACCGGACAGGTGACCATCGACGCCATGGAACTGACCGTCACCGCCAAAGGCATGCGGCCGCTCCCCGAAAAGTGGCACGGGCTAAGAGACGTCGAGACCCGCTACCGTCAGCGCTATCTAGACTTGATAGCCAACCAAGACGAAATCATGCCCGTGTTCGTGCTGCGGTCCAAAGTGATCCGCGGCATCCGTAAGTTCTTGGACGACCGTGGATTTTTGGAAGTAGACACGCCCATCCTAGTACCAGTAGCCGCCGGGGCACATGCCAAGCCCTTCGTCACTCACCATAATGCCTTGGACGAGCAGCTCTACCTACGCATCGCCACTGAGCTATATTTGAAGCGCCTAATTATCGGCGGCTTCGACAAGGTCTACGAGATTGGCAGGGTCTTCCGGAATGAGGGCATCGACCAGGATCACAACCCAGAATTCACCTTGCTCGAGAGTTACGAGGCCTACGCCGATTACAACGATGTGATGGGCATGGTCGAGCAGATGGTCTCAACTATCGCCGACCAAATGAACGGCTCCACCAAGATTAGTATCGGAGATCAAGTCATCGACTTCGCGCCCCCGTGGCAGCGAGTAAACCTGCGTGAAGAACTAGAGAAGCGCAGCGGGATAGACCTTGAGATATACGATGACGAGCAATTGAAAAACAAAGCGTCCGAGATTGGGATCGTGACTGAAGTCCTGGATAGCAGAGGCCGTCTTATCGACAAACTGCTATCCACATTCGTAGAGCCTCATCTCGTCCAACCTACGTTCGTACTAGACTACCCAGAAGAGATGTCGCCTCTAGCCAAAGGGAAACCTGATGCACCTGGATACGTGGAGCGATTCGAGGCATTTGCTTTCGGCATGGAGATTGCCAACTCCTTCAGCGAACTCAACGATCCCAAAGTACAGCGAGAGCGGTTTGAAGAACAGGAACGGATCCGTGAGTTGTATCAAGATGACGAGGTTGACCGGCGGGACGACGATTTCCTGACAGCCATGGAGTACGGCATGCCCCCCACCGGCGGCTTGGGTATCGGCATCGACCGGCTGGTGATGCTTCTGACAGGGCAGCCATCCATCCGCGATGTGCTTCTGTTCCCCCAGATGCGCACGCTGCAAGGTGATTCCACAGAAGAGCCCAAGTAACCCATGTTATCCATCGAACATATCCGTGAACACCCAGATGAAGTACGTGCCTCTTTGAAAACCAGGGGAGAAGAAGACTCCATCACCGAAGTGCTGGAGTTGGACGCCCAGATTCGCGCTGCCATCACTGAACGGGACGACCTGAACGCCGAGCGGAACCGAGTCAGCAGGGAGCTAGGCCAGGCCCGCTCCCAAGGCCAGGGGATTTCTGAAGATGCTCGGGCCGAGATGCGGAAAATCGGCGACCATGCCGACGTCCTGAATGAGAAAACCAAAGAGCTAGGTGACAAGCTAAACAAGCTTATGCTCGACCTGCCCAATCTGCCTCAGGTCGACGTGCCGGTGGGAGAAGACGAGTCAGGGAGCGTAATCGTCCGGCAAAACGGCGAGCCTCCGGTATTGGACTTCACCCCCAAGCCCCACTGGGAGCTGGGGGAAGAACTTGGCATCATTGACTTCGAGCGTGGCACCAAGCTGGCCGGCAGCCGGTTCTACAATATGCTGAATTACGGTCCTAAGCTGGAACGTGCTCTAATCGCCTTCATGCTCGACCTTCACTCCAAAAACCACGGCTACACCGAGATATCCCTTCCTGCCGTCGTTAAACGGGACATCATGGAAGGTTCCGGAAACCTGCCAAAGTTCGCCGACAACCTCTACCACGACGACGAGGACGACCTCTGGCTGATACCCACGGCCGAAGTGCCTATAACCAACCTGTACCGAGATGAGATCATTCCAGCCAACACCCTTCCACTGAAGTACGTGGCGCAAACGCCCTGCTTCCGCCGTGAGAAAGCGTCAGCGGGACGGGACACCCGCGGCATCAAGCGGGTTCACCAATTCAACAAGGTCGAGATGTACCAGTTCGTGGAACCCGACACCTCCAATGACCAACTGGAACATCTTGTGGACGACGCGGAGGACGTCTGCCGAAAATTAGGTTTCACGTATCGAGTTCTGCAACTCTGCACAGGAGATATGGGCTTCGCGTCCTCCAAGACCTACGACATCGAGGTCTGGGCAGCCGGCTGCGAGGAGTGGTTGGAGGTCAGTTCCTGCTCTAACTGCACCGACTTCCAAACCCGCCGATCTAACATTCGCTACCGTACAGAAGAAGGTGGCCGCCCTCGGTTGCCTCACACTTTGAACGGTTCTGGACTTGCCCTACCCCGGGTCATGATCGCCATCATGGAGAATTACCAGCAGCCAGGCGGCTCGGTGGTCATTCCAGAAGTGCTCCGTCCCTATACTGGATTCGACATCATACCGGCGAAATCAGCCGATAGCTGACCGTTACATTTTGGAGGCGCAACATGCCCGGCAAAGTAAGCTGGGGGATATCAATTCCTCAGGTGTTCTTCGATGGTCCCATCGACATGGCGCTCATTGAGAAGTGGTCTAAGCGAGCCGAAGCCCTAGGCTATGAGAGCCTTTGGACCCAAGAGGCCATCATCGGACCTGTTCCTATCCTAGAACCCGTAACCCTTTTATCATATCTAGCGGCCATCACCGAGAACGTCCGATTGGGCACATCCGTAATCGTTGCGCCCATCCGCAATCCGATCCAACTGGCCAAGAGCCTAGGCAGCCTAGACCAAATGAGCAAGGGGCGGCTGATCGTCGGCCTAGGTTTGGGCGGCAACCCCATTGACATACCTTCCTTTGGGTTCTCCGCAGACAAGCGTGTGCGCCGGTTCACCGAGATCATCGATGTGATGAAAGCGCTTTGGACCCAGCCAGAGGCTCATTTCCAGGGCGAATTTTGGCAATTATCCGGGCTAAAGATGGAACCCAAGCCCTTACAGAACCCCCATCCGCCCATCTGGTTGGGGGCGCGGCACACCAACGCACTACGAAGAGCGGTCAAGCACGGCAACGGCTGGATGGGCGCGGGCTCGTCGGATACAGCGAGTTTCATCACAGCCGTTGACCAGACAAAGATGTACCTGGAAGAAGCGGATCGCGACCCCAGCTCCTTCACTATCTCAAAACGGGTCTACGTGGCAGTGGACAATGACGAGGGCAGAGCCGAGGATCGTTTGAAAGAATGGTTCGGCAAGCGCTACGGCAACGCCGACATGGCCTCTCAGGTCTCTGTCTGGGGTTCTACTGCCAAAGTCACCGAAGAGCTGGCCAAGATCACCGACGCCGGCGCCGAGATGATTCTCCTCAATCCCGCATTTGATGACATGGATCACCTAGACGCATTATCGGAAGAAGTCCTCCCGAATCTCTAGGCGAGGTATTTCCTCAGTGTGTAATCTGGCCTGAGTTCTGGGTGGCTTGTTATATTGACGTCTGTCGTAGACGAACTAACACCTCTATCCAGCTTAGGTTTTTTAGTTGGGACGCTTACTTAGCCTCCACCTCTGTAATCAGGTCAACCGTGCATCGGGATCCACTGATAAAGTTGTCCCATGGGGAGAAATTTGGATCGGAAACTATGACGGTTAATCTGGTACTTACTGCACCTGATGCTGTCGGAGACACCTTTTCAACCGATTTGATTCAGGGAGAGGAAGATCGCCGTCCTGATTGCTCCATGAACCGCCATCCGTCTTAGACAGCCAACCTTCCATCAGCTAGAATAGCCTGAAACTCAGATAAAGGCTAAAAGGAGTCTGGAGAAAGAGAATGTCGGGAATTTGGCCAGGTGAGACGCAGTGCGTGGTGCTACTAGGATTCGATGTTGACGGAGTTTCGTCCTGGTTGAACCGAGATCCATCATTCGGAGACCACCCAAGCCTCATGTCTATGGCCGAGTACGGTCCCTCAGTGGCCACGCCTCGGATCCTCGACATGTTAGAGGCGCACTCAATCCCGGCCAGCTTCTATATCCCCGGTTATGTGGCAGAGACCCACGAGGACATGGTCAAGGATATCTTCGACCGGGGCTTTGAAGTGGCTCACCACGGGTACATGCACGAGCCGCCATCCACACTTACCCGCGAGCAAGAGAACGATGTCATCGAGTCCGGCATCCGAATTCTCAGCGGAATCACTGGTGAAATCCCGCTGGGCTACCGGTCCCCCAGTTGGGAACTAAGCGAACACTCGCTAGAACTGCTGACTGACCACGGATTCATCTACGATAGCAGCCTGATGGGGGACGACGCACCCTATATCGTGGACTCCGAGGCCAACGGCAAGACCATCGTTGAACTGCCTATCCATTGGTTACTGGATGACGCTCCCAATTTCGTCTATGCGCCGGTAGCCAACAGACTAGGCCCCATGCGCAACCCTGACGAGGTATACGGCACATGGGT
>ENA-UPTF01000879-UPTF01000879.1-marine-metagenome-genome-assembly--contig:-NODE-879-length-20068-cov-4.372568_pt1 | contig 20068 bp, 16 predicted proteins | sample MGYA00238166_ERZ767019 | MGnify/ENA primary metagenome ERZ767019 (study PRJEB28930, sample SAMN06266391) | marine metagenome | isolation source: Sea water from 250 m depth | place: Atlantic Ocean | study... | reverse complement strand
CAGTTTAGCTGGCAATAAAGATCATCGAGATATTTCCCAACTAGAAAGGTAAACGGTACGACTACACCTACTAGTAGCCAAGGCATCTTTTCGCTCGCTATAGTAAATGCTAACAAAGTCAATAACGACCAGGATACCAAAATTAGTCCAAGAGCGTCGGCCTTTTTGATGTAGTAAATGCAGGCTGCTATTCCGAATAGAAGCGGTAATAACTCATACGTTGAAAGGCCGACCAAATAGTAATACCAAGGTTGGTTGCCACGGGCTACCTCTTGTTGAGCTATCCAGTAACCAAGTCCTTGCCATGCCCCGGTGAAGATCCCAGCCCAATTGGTGTATACAGTTGTATAAAGGGTAATCCATATGAAATAGAATATTGATGCGCATCTGACCCAGACCGCTTGTTTCCATTTGAATCCTAGATAGATAGATAAAGAAACGGCTGTAGCCAGAATTATTAAAGATACTAGGTAATTCAGTGCTATAAATCCCGGATGTATATCTATATCGATTTCGCCTGGTATAACTCTGGTTAAGAATGTGTGTGCATCTGGTATGTCTGTCAACAGTAATGTGTAGATTAACGTGATGAAGGCAGCTGTGATTATCCCTGATATCGAAATATCATAACTGAGTAGATGTTTACAGATTAAAATCGCACCTGTGAGTGTGGCAATTACTAAACCGAATATGTACATAGGTGAATTCGCAATTACTGAACCTTCCATGCCGTAGCTTATGGGTCCTGTACCTATGAATACCGCAGACGCTCCAAAACCGAGCCCTAGGAAAGTGGTTAATAGCCCGTTCCGATAGGAACGGCATTTGATGTAATTCCAATATGTTACTAATATAAATAAGATAGCTCCTGTGACTATTTGTATTGACTGGGTAATTTCTAACACTGGGAAGCTCACAAATTGATCTCCCCAGTGGGGAGCGCCTGCTAAGCCTATCCCAGCATCATTCGGATTAATCAGTGTTAATCCGAAAATTCCTTGTAATAAACCCGATAGTGCTGACCATTGAGGTAGTGTCAAGAATAATATCAATAGGAAGAAGCCAGCTGAACCGGTTAGATGTTCGAACTTGCTCCTTCGCCAAAAACAGGTCAGTAGGTCGGGCAATCCGATAAGCAAGGTAATAGATCCAATTATGAAAACCACGAGATATGAAGTTTCCTTTGTACAGAACATCAATGCTAATACAGCGGATGCCAGGTAAAGATAATAATTTTTATCGTGGTAGATATAACGAATCATGAGAATGAATAGAGAAACAGTCCAGAAGGCCATGAAAATGTCGTTACGACCGAAGCGGCTGAAGTAAAGGAGGCTTGGTGAAAGCATTAGCATTACCGAAACTGATAAAGAGCCAAAGCGCCCTAACTGATCTCTGAGGAAATATGGTAGGCCAACTAATAAGGACCCTATTATGGCATATAGTAATCTGGCGACGAAATCGTTATCCCCGAATAAGTTTATTGCAAGTGCTACGAATTCTATTTGGAGGGGTCCATGCATCCATGGTGAATGTCTAAATATTTCTAGATTAGCCAGTTTCCATGAATAATGCAGGTGTATTGCTTCGTCATAATGCATGACCCTGCCGTCCAATTCCCAGAGACGCAGACCTAGCGCAATTAACACGAGGAAAATAAAGGCAAGGTGTGTTCTATTCGGTACATGATATCGAATAGAACTAATTTTTATTTGGTATTTGGATTTAAACATATTACGAATATGGATTATTAATCATCCATGAACGGTTATCCGTAGACCATTATAGCTGTGTTGGCAACGTTTACTTAGGGATTACCTTATATAAAGTCGTTGTATCTGAGTGGAATACTTGATGTAAGTGGTCGCTAGATCCAAGTTTGAGGTCTCGGTATTTGGCCTTCTCCCGGGCGCCAACATAAATATATTTGATCCCGTACATGTCCAATAGATATTTACGTCTTAATGAATCCGCAGTCTGATATATCTCCGCTACATGCAATTCCCTTTTATTAATGCTTTTTGAGGAACCCCTCCATTGCAACTCGTGTCCTTTCCAGCCTAAGAGAGTAGGTATTCCAGTGCTACTGGATATTCTCCCGTGTTCTGAATAATCATCTCCGACAGCTTCAAGTATCGGGCCTTGAATCTGATTTTTTATAAGCCAGTTAATAGTTTGGTATTCTCCTGGGTCACTGTTCTGAATAAATTTTAACCCGTCTAGGTTTTGTGATCTTAATGTTGTGGGAGGCCTGTCCGGTGTTCTGCGTTCTAATATTGCTCCAATTGGATAATACAATGAGACAGAGACGATTAGGATTACCAAGGCTATACATATTCTATTTGCGAAAATAAGAACCGCATATTTGGGTTTTATGGATAGTAGGCAGTAGATCCCGTAACTGCCTACTATCATTAATAATAACCACGCTTGGTAATATGTTTTGAAGACAGTGTTCATCCGGTTTCCGAAGGGATCTAATAAGTAATACAATTCTGATCCCGTTAGAAGTAGTAATCCAACTCCCAATATTATAGAAAGGTATGATGTTACTTGTTCTTTGGAGGTTCTTAATGTTTTAAGGCTGCTAGTGATAGATAAGATGATTACCACAGTGCATGGGAGAGCGATGGTTAGTGGTTTTACTAGATTGAAATGGTGTGTTGCAAATAGTGCAATATCCTCAGGTAACAATAGCTTGATCAACAGCCATAAAGTTATAGGGGTGAAACTAATTACTAATACTAATGTCGTGATTGCTGATATTTTACTATTCAAGATAGACTTGATGTTTAGTTTGTTAAATAGAAATGATAGCGCTAGTAACAGTGGTATGCCCATCACAATAATAAAATGAAACATTCTGGTGCCCGGACCATAATATGGTGAAATGCCATCAATCTGCCCATGCAAGTTTAGATAAAAGGGTAAAAATAATAGAAAGGAAGCCATTAATATAGGGCAACAAAATGCAATAGTTTTGCCCATTGCCGTAAATACCTCGCCAATCTTGGGGTACAGTACTTCGTCAACGCGTTCTGTTGATGGTTGGTTTAATGACTTGGCGAATACGAGTAGGATAAATAATAATGAATACGTGGGAGCATCCCATAAATTTATGAAAGCAATACTTCCTAATATTAATGCTATAACGCCGTATTCGACTGGGTTTTGTCTTATCCAATTCTTGTTAAAGTCAAATGACGATAAATACATATTAGACATCAACGATAAAAACAGTACTAAAAAGGGTAACGATAGTACATGGGGGTGTAAATCCCCCAGTATAAAACTGAACAAAGGAAATTCAGTGATTGTGTAGTCGATGCTTTGCCCTGCTATCAATGTGTCAATAACTCGAGTTGCTCTCCACCACCACCAGGTATCGGTAGGGAAAAATCCACTTGATGAATTATTGATCCCATCAAGTCCTTTAATTTGTGCCCAGTCCCAGAATCCTGGCTCGAGCCAGCCTCTGGTATGAGCTATTTCTAAAGGTACTTGTAGGTTGCTCATGAACAGCAATAAAGCGGGGCCTATCAAACTATAGATCAGGCTTATTTTACGGGTGTTATTGGAAAGTCTGATCAGATTATAAATTAACCCAAATGAACTTATAGCTAATAGGGCTGGTATTACCGATATTGCTATATTGTAGGCGATAGCTGGGGGTGTGAAAGTTACCTTGGCTAAAGTGGCCATGATCAAATGGCCGAAGTAGTAATAGCTTATTGGGTGACCTGAAAACCAGGGGTCTTCGGGAGGGAAGTGTGTGGATGAGATTATCGCGTTAAAAAAAGCGAAATCCATTGGTTTTTCGGTATGATTTATGGCGGGGTGTTGTGACGCTATGATGATCCAGAAGACAAAAATTACTAGGAATAGGGAGTCCATAACCAGTAGCACGGGCCATTCTGACCTAAGGAATGAGATTATTGGGGCTCGTTTCTTAAGAAATATATATGTAGACAGGCTTGTCAATAAACCTATTAACGCGAAAATAGTTATAAATGAGTTGGGAATTATATGAGTTAATCCTGATATCCACGTTAAGTAACCAATCAGAAGCAAGAAGAATATTTTACAAACTGAATATCCTCGGTCTGGTAGTCGTGCAAATAGCGTGAATGTTAATGGGAATAACAATATCCCTGTGAGCTCGAGGGTCAGGAACCAAATTAATGGATTAATCACGGCATGTTATAAGGGAAGCAGGGCCATTTGTTTATGGTTATTTCCCAATCTAGCAATCATATGAATCTGATAGTCTGATATGGGTATCACACTACTTCAATCGGATGGCTCTAAAAGTGCATTTACGAAATCACGGGCATCAAACGGTGCTATGTCTTGTAGCGATTCGCCGGTACCCATGAATACTATAGGTACATCCAGTTCGTGCTTTATAGCTAAAGCTATTCCCCCGCGGGCTGTCCCGTCTAATTTAGCTAGAAATATACCTGTCAAACCGACGGCGTCTTTGAATGCGCTCGCTTGCGACAATCCATTCAAGCCCGTGGTAGCATCCAATGTTAGTAAGACTTGATGGGGCGCTGTGGGATCAAATCTTTGAATCACTCTGTTAACCTTTTTTAATTCTTCCATTAGATTTAGCCTGGTATGTAACCGGCCGGCGGTATCAATTATCAATACGTCAGCATCGCGCGCGCGCGCCGCCTCACAAGCGTCAAAAGTAACTGCTCCAGGATCACTTCCGGGTTGGTGACTTATAACATCTACTCCGACCCGGCTTCCCAGTATCTCTAATTGTTCCTCGGCCGCAGCCCTGAACGTATCTGCAGCACCAAGTATTACTTTTTTACCTTCAGATGTTAGATGGTGAGCTAATTTAGCTATGCTGGTTGTTTTGCCAACACCATTAACTCCTACCATCAAAATAACGTACGGTTTAGGTACGTCGTTCGAATCGCCCCAAAATTCTTGATTGTCAGTGCCTGCTAAATCTTCCGAGAGCATCAACTTTAATTTATCAAAGGCTACTTCTGGGTCGTCGATGCTTTCGTTCTTGACTAGATTTTTTAATTCTTCAATGATGCGTAGAGAGGAATCAATTCCTACGTCAGCTGATATTAATATTTCTTCTAATTGATCCCATACTGAGTCATCCAGTTTAGAGGAGCGGAGTAGTTCTAAAACTCGGCCGAACCACCTGTCACGGCTACGCTTTACTCCCGCTTCAGTCTGTTGTTTATTTTGGTCGCTGTTTTTTTTGAAAAATCCAAACATTCTGGTCCTTATTTGAAGAGACTAGTGGAAATCACAATTGTCTTCATAGTATGCCCCCCGCGGATCGCATCGGTACAGGCATTAGATTCCAATTTTCTCAAGGGCATCTTGTGCTGCAGCTCGCTCGGCTTCCGATTTTCGTTTGCCTGTGCCAGTTCCTAACAAAATGTCATCCGATAGAACATGGATCGTGAAAGTGGGATCATGATCTGGTCCTTGGGCAGACACTGTGCGGTATATGGGGTACGTAGACCCATGAGACTGCAGATATTCTTGAAGATGTGATTTAGGGTCCGTTGGTGGCAGAATAGTGCTGTGAAAAGTCTCCAGTTGATTGTTGAGGTTATTAAGAACCAATTTTCTGGCATATTCATAACCTTGATCCAGGAATATCGACGCGATCATAGCTTCATATACGTCTGATAATATGGATTCACTCTTGCGTCCACCGGAGGCCTCAGCTCCTTTACCTAGATATACATACGAACCGAGTGATAAAGATCTTGCGCATTCAGAGAGACTTTCGCTGCAGACTAGGCTGGCTCTAGTTTTTGTTAGCTCGCCTTCTGGGAGTTCCGGAAACATTCGGTAAACTTCCTCGGAGACTATTTGCTGAATTATGGCGTCTCCGAGGAATTCCATACGTTCGTAGCAATCCAGATGGGTCCCCTCGTGTTCATTTATGAATGAACGATGGGTGAGGGCTCTTTGCAGTAATCTGGGTTCGGAAAATTCCAAACCCAAGATTACTTGTAATCGGGTCATATCCAAAACTGGCGAACTAAATTACACCATGTGGCCATGGCGGTTGTGGACGTTTGACCTCTCCTACATATTGAAAATCGTTTACCATTTGCATCAAGTTGTCGTACATACCCACTGCTTGTTCAGCTGGTGGAACAAACATCTTGATGAAGGCTGCATGGCCGTTAGGGAATACGTATGTGGGGACACCGAAAGCACCGTGTTCTTCCACGGCTTTGGTGTGACTTTCGCCCAGTTCCCTTAACAAATCAGGGTCGGCTAAATCCTCCATAAATCTACCCTTATCTATTCCGGAGGCCTCAAGTGCCCCATCTATGACCGCAGGATCTGTTAAGTCTTGTTTCTCTTCGTGGCGGGCTTTCAACAGACTCATGAAAAACGATTCAAAGGCTTCTTTACCCTGTCGTTTAGCAGCTAGTCCTGCTCGGTGAGCTAACAAAGTATGATCACTGCCGTCCAGCGCTTCAGGTTGTTCCCAGAACTTGTATTCGCCGTCTTCATTACTGTTAATCTGTGACAGTGATAATGGTTGCCAATCTATTTCTATGTCTTTACCCAGTTGCTCCTTGACTGTCGACAGCCACACGGCTGCGTTGTATACAAATGGTCAACGAAAATCGTAGTAGGTAGTGAATGCTGATTCTGTCATTCTTAGCCTCCCAATTTGTTTGTTGGTTGGATTATTAAATTGTAGCATAGCAGTAGTGGACGGCCAAGGATAGATTAGAAATGAATGGATCGAGTTACGAGTAAAGGCTTCTATTCACCATGCTATACTGGGGCTCGAGGGATACCGATACGGATTTCGAATTAAACATACAAGATGTCCAGCTAGCAATATCTAATAGCCTTGGCATAGTTGGGTCACACGCATTTGAGATTGTTAGACGAATTGCAATTGATGACGATTGGAAGGTCTATTTGGTAGGTGGTCCCGTCAGAGATGTCATTTTAGGCCAAGATATTAACGATCTAGATTTCGGAATAGAAGGGGATGCCCTTTCATTTAGTCGGGTTATTGCGCGGGAGTTGAATGGAGAGGTGATAGATCATCCACAATTTATGACCACCTCTGTGATAACCCCTGATATCAAGATAGATCTAGCTACCTCAAGAAAAGAAACTTATCCGGGCGATGGATTACTACCCCAAGTGGTACCTGGGTCTGTTTCTGATGATTTGGCGCGAAGAGATTTTTCAATCAATGCCATGGCAATACCACTGTGGCCTGAACACCCGCAATTATTGGACCCGTACGGTGGTTTGATTGATTTAAAAGGGCGATTAATAAGGGTTCTGCATGGCAAAAGTTTCAATGAGGATCCGACCCGAATGTTCAGGGCGATTAAATATGAATCTAGGTTAGGATTTAGTATCGCATCGGAAAGCTTGTCTATGATGGGTTCGGCGTTAGAGAATGGAGTAATGTCGATGGTTTCTGGAGAACGAATTCGTAGGGAATTAGAGCTAATTTTTTCAGAACCCACCGCGTTATCAATTATTTCTAGATCGCAAGCTTTAGGGTTGATAAAGGCAGTTCATAAAACTTGGATGAACTCTCCCTTTCAGTTTGAGGAACTTGAAGAATTAAAATATGAATTACGTTATGACCCTATGAGCGGGTTGGTTGCAATCTGCTGGGATCTTACGAATACAGATGCGGAGTTATTGATAACCCGCCTTAGTATGTCTCGGATTTGGGCGGATGTTGTGAGGGATACGGTGAGGTTACGATCACTGGAATCTAAACTTAGTTCAGAGAGCATACCGTCTTCGTTAATATACGGCTTATTGGATTCAATGTCTTATTCTGTTCTTCAAACGGGCAAAATCTTAACTGACAATCCTGTATTTGTGTCTAGATTAGCACTATTTACAGATACTTTGATGGGTGTATCTCCCTTTCTTGGTGGCGATGACTTAATTTCCTTAGGAGTACCAGAAGGGCCCATAATCGGGAATATATTAGGGCTATTGAGAGAACAAAAACTAGACGGGAAAATCACCACAGAAATTGATGAACGCGATTTTGTTAGTTCTTATTTAGAATCTTCGTCATCGTTAGGGTAGGTTGTCGGGGAATTACTATTTGGAAATTGATATTTAGAAATCAAACATGTTGGAGAATAAATTTATGAAAGCGGTCTATATAGAAGAACACGGAGGTCCGGAGGTGTTGAAATATGGCGAACGGCCTGAGCCTATTATAGGTTCGGATCATGTCAAAGTCCGTGTTCAAGCAAGTTCATTAAACCGGTTAGATCTTTACACCCGTTCTGGAGGACGAGGTCTAAAAAGAGATTTCCCACCGCCTTTAATTTTAGGAGGGGATTGTTCTGGGGACATCATTGAAGTGGGTGAGCATGTGGATCAGTTATCTGTTGGTGACAGGGTAGTGGTGAATCCAAGGATGACCTGTAATATGTGTTCAGCATGTGTGTCAGGGAAAGACGATTTGTGCTCCAAGTCAACATTCATGGGTAGCGCGGTGGATGGTAGCTATGCAGAGGTTGTTTCAGTTCCCGCGGTAAACGCTCATCGTATCTCTCTTGATGTCACATATGATCAGGCCGCTGCTTTGCCTACTACATTCCTTCCCGTATGGAACATGTTGGTAAGACGAGCTCAATTAAAACCTTGGGAGACTGTATTAGTCTTATCGGCCTCCGCCGGAGTTGGTACTGCAGCAATACAAGTGGCCAAACGGGCGATAGGTGCTAGAGTTATTGCTACTACCAGTACTTCGCAAAAAGTCACTCAAGCTAAAGAATGGGGAGCTGATGAAGTAATTAATTATAACGAGGAAGACATCTCCGAGCGGGTAAAAGATTTGACTCACGGGAACGGGGTTGATGTAGTCGTGGATCACGTTGGTGCAGATTTCTTCCCCGCTGCATTTAACTCGTTGCGTCCAGGTGGACGATACACCATATGTGGGGCCACAACCGGTCTAAGGGTAGAACTTCATTTGGGCTTATTATTTACGCGTCAAATAGAAATTTATGGTGCATTTATGGGATCTAAGAAAGATATGGGTGAGATAGTACAGGTTCTTAACCGAGGTTTAATACGACCCGCAATAGGGAGTAACTTTCCTCTGCAATCAGCCGCTGATGCACATCGTGAGATGGAGAGTGCCAACTTTTTTGGCAAGTTGATCCTAAACCCATGAATAATTATTGAGCCAGGATGTAGTTTTTACGAGGCCTTGTCGGGTTTCTTCTCTAATCGTCTACCGTGAAAAAGATATTGTTGAGCGTAACCGGCGTAGGGTCCAAAATACCCATGTGCCCATTCTAATAAATCCTTATCTGGGGGGATTTTTTGGTTAGGGAAGTACCACTCACCTAAAGCACGCCTGACCCAAACATCTATTGGGAAAGCTTCTAATTTTTCAAGTGAAAAAACCGCTACACAATCAGCAATTTTTGGGCCAATACCGTTACATTCCATGAGGCTTGCCTTCGCTTCCTCATAAGGAAGTTTGATCAAGAGTTCAAGATCTAATGTTCCTTCCAAAACTCGCCTCGTCGCCTGATCCACATATGGAGCTCGGAATCCTAACCCCAATTGTCTTAAACCAATTTCACCGGCCTCGACTAATTGTTGAGGTCTAGGAAAACTATTTCTAACTGTATCGGCTAATTGAATGGGCTCACCAAAGTGATTAGCCATGTTCTCCATAACCTGATGGATTCGGGATAGATTGGAATTGGCAGAACAAATGAAAGCTATTAAACATTCCCACGGGTCTAAACGGAGGAGCCTGAGACCCGGATACAGGTTGACCATCTGAGATACACGTTCGTCAGCAGATATTTCTCTGTATATATTGGATATGTCGTCATCCATTCGAAAATATCGGTTGAGAATCCCAAGATTAAACGCTTCATTCCTTCTGTTTGATAGGAAGTGTATTGAGCCATCTACATCTTGTCGGATCTTAATATAAGTATTGCCGATTATACTGGAATACCATTCGTCTTCCTTAATCCACCTGTGTGATTGACCGCTTTCTAAACTCGCAGATAAATTAAAGGGTTGTTCGGTTCTAAATTGCATTACCGTCACGTATCCAACGGGCTGCTAAAGTCCCTACGGTCGCTTGGGTGCTTGGTTGCAAATTGCAGGGTGGTATTGATCTCAGAAAGGCTTGTCCGTATGATCGTCCAGTAATTCTTTTATCCAGTACTACTATTGTTCCTTTGTCCTCTTTGTTTCTTATCAATCGGCCGATGCCTTGCCTAAATTTCAGTACAGCTTGGGGTACCGAATATTGTTGAAAGGCATCAGGGTACTGATCTGACCGAGCTTTAACTATAGGATCGGTTGGGACTTGGAATGGCAATCTGGTTAAAACTAGGGACTTTAATATGTTCCCAGTAAAATCCACACCTTCCCAAAAACTACTGGTTCCTAGGAGAACACTCTCAGGATTTTCTTGGAATCTTCGCATCAGTTGCTGAGGAGAACCATCTATACTTTGGGCTAAAACCTGAATACCATCGGCCATTAACGGTTCTCTAATTAATTGGCTAACACTTCTCAGATTAGAGTAAGAAGTAAACAGAGCTAAAGTGCTCCCTCTAAGAGATTTTCCAAGGTCAATCAAAACCCTGGACATAGCCGATAAGTAACCATCTGCAGATGGAGGTGGCATGTCTTCTGGGATTAATAATAAAGCGGCTTTTTGATAGTCGAAAGGCGATCCGACTAGAAGTTCCTTGCTTTCATCCGGTATTCCAGTTTGGGATCGGAAATATCCGAAGTTACCCTCCGTCGCGAGAGTTGCACTGGTAAATATTACAGACTCTTTGTCGGCAAGCAGATCATCTGAAATGATAGGACTGATATCCAATGGGGCTGAGTGAAATTGCAGAGCTCCTGTCTGTTGGTGTCTGGAGATCCAATTGATATTTTTATCATCCGGCTGGCCGAGAATAGATTTTAATCGTTGATTTAGTTGTTCAAAGTCATCCATAATTCGAGACGATTCTAGTGCTAACGTATTTTTGTCTTCTATAAATCCTAGATCATTGCTTTCTAAAAATTTGTGTATTTGAGCGATGCGATTTACGGCCTGTGTAAAAACGACCTCCATGTTTTCCCAGGTTAATACGAGTTCATTCCACGCAGGATGTGTCCGAATAGACGTTGTCAATAACAATTGCAAGCTATCGTCAGGTTTCGATTCAGACACTTTCGTAAGGAATTGTTCTGAGGCGCTCCATAGCCGCCCCCATGTTTCTCGTAATCTTGGTGTTATAGACTGAACCTCTGCTAAGGCTAAGTCTCCTTGTGTGCGGGTTCCTGATGGTAAATTTTCAGATGTTGCGAGGTATAATTGTAGCTGATTGGTTAATCTACTGAGCTGTTCAGCTTCTTCGACTAGGTGTTCTTGACCGACTTGGAAGCCAAATTGGCGGGTGGCTTCATCTTCCAAATGGTGAGCTTCATCAACTATAAGGTGTTTGTAATCGGGTATGAGAGTCCCACCGTGTGCCAAGTCTGAAAGGAGTAATGCATGGTTTACGACTACGATATGTGCTTGTTCAGCTTTTTCTCTGGCGCTCCGTAAAAAGCATGTTTCACCGTCTTTTAACCCAGGGCACCAAGTTTTCTCACCTGCCGATATTTTATTCCACCCAAAAATATCTCTAGGCCCTAAGTTTATTTCGCTTCGATCACCTGAACTAGTTTCTTGCAACCACACGCTGGTCTTGCCGAGAAGGCGCGCCTCATCAATTGAAGGTGCATCACTTTTGGATAAATAATCCCATCGTCGTAGGCACAGGTAATTTGATCTACCTTTCAGAGGAGCTGCCTGTATCAGGTCTTCATCGATCAGCCTCGCCGACTCCAGTATCTTCTTTAGGATTGGAATATCCTTGTTTAAGAGCTGTTCCTGTAGGTTAATGGTGTTGGTTGATATGACCACTCTATTACCAGTGGAGGCCGAAAACAGTACTGCAGGAAGAAGATACGCCATTGACTTTCCAACACCTGTTCCACCTTCGACTATCAAATGATTACCCCTGAAAATAGCCTGTGTAGTAGCCCGTAGCATTTCTACTTGCTCCGGCCTATTCTCGAATCCGGAGAACTTTTGGGTAAATGGACCACCTGAGCTTAATAGAGTTTCAATTTGATGTTCTGTGATTGTAGATAGAGTGGAAGGTGTTCTAGCCCGTTCTTTATGGAACAGACGAGAGGAAAGGTTATCCAAATCTAATCCCGTCATTCCTAATGGTCTGACGGTCTGATTCTGGTTATCGGTTAATAACCCGTCTAATAGTGTGCTAACTGCCCAATGGCTTTTTATGGCTTGGTTATTAATGGATCCTACTAGATTAGGATCCATTTCTGCTGCTTTTTTCAAGAGGGTTAAAAATACTCCCCTAGTAGCCTGGGCATCTGCGAGGGCTCGATGCGCGTCGTTATGATTTATCCCTAATAATTGGCTCAGATAGGATAGCGAATATTCATTGCTGTTTGGTAAGAATATAGAGGCTAAATCCCAGGTGTCATAGTTAGGGTTTCTTAAAGGTAGTCCATGTGACTCAAGGAACCGTAGATCAAAAGAGATGTTATGCCCAATGATTGGATAGGGACCTAAAAAGGATTCGAGTTCCGCTACGATTGAGCTAAAAAAAGGAGCCCGGCGCACTTGATTAGGGCTTATGCCTGTCAAACGTTGTACAAATTCTGGAATAGTGCGTCCCGGGTTGATAAAGGTCTGAAATGAGTCTATTATCTCGTCCCCAACGAATTTTACTGCCCCTATTTCGATTATGGTATCTTTTGCTGAGTCTAATCCGGTTGTTTCAAGATCCAGTGCCACGAAGGTTTGGGATAAGGGGTTTTCGGTTCGATTCATTTCATTAAGCATAATAAAACCATATGTACAATTAAATTTTACGGATTCAAACTTGGTGGGGTAGTCATCTCGGTATTAGAAACTTCGAGATTAGCGATCTAATTTTCTCCCCTCACTATCCATATCACGGCCTAATCCAGAGTGTTCAAATCAAGAATCAGACGCCATATGGGCGGAGTTTTCCTTCTCGCAGCCCCACTGCCGGATAAAACGTGTGTTCGTGAAGAGCTTTTAAAAATTGCTCTTCATTCTCTATTTCATCTCTGAACGCAGTGACGAATTTCCCAATTCCATGAATTGAATGTGCATCGCTACCACCTGTTACAGGTATGGACAACAGACCGGCTACTTCCATCGCAAACGTGTTTTCTTCGTCAGCAGTCCCACCGTTAGCGACTTCGATTGCATTTGCAATTCTAAAGATCGGGTGATCCACTGCCTCTTCGGGTGAATTAGGAATAGGATCAGGAACTGTCCTGTAGAGGTAAGGTCTTTCCCTCATATGCTTTCCGAGTACGCCGCGGAACGGATGGGCTGATATTACGAACCCACCCGCAGATTTGGCGGCCTTACATAATTCTTCAGCTTTGTGAAACCCAGATTGATATTGATCAAATCCAAACGCTAGCATGTGTCCCATATCGGTATCAACTTCCATAGCTCTGACCAATACTACGCGATGTTGATTGGCGAATCTGCGGAATTCGAATTTGTCCCATGGTCCACTGTGTTCAGTTATACAAAGGCCCCTGAGACCTAACCTTTCGGATTCTAATATAAGGTCCTCAGGGGAAAGACTACTGTCTGCGCTGCCCTTGGTAGTATGTATATGTAGGTCAAATAATCGTGCCATGTGTCAACGGAATTTTAGTCTGGGTATGTTTGTCAGTCAATCTTTATGTGTCGTGTTTCTCTCGATTTATGGGGGATGACCTGATTTAAATGAACACGATATATACGGATAAGTTTCCAATGTGTGTGTCGTCAGTTGAAAATAGATCTAGGAGTTGATTAGTTCACTGTTAACCTATAGAATTGATAGCCGTTGCTGCGCGAGATCTACGGTAAGAAGGAGGACAGGTGATTGAATGTTTTAGGGCTTCATCTTTTACTGGAATTAAAGGATTGTAATCCTCAATTACTTGATGATCTCGATTATACACGGGAGTCGTTAATTCAAACCGCAAAACAGTTGGGCGCTCATGTAGTAGGAGAGTCCTTCCACCAATTTTCCCCTCAGGGTGTAACTGGCATCTTATCCATAGCAGAATCCCATATATCTATCCATACTTGGCCTGAATTTGGGTATGCTGCGGCTGACATATTTACTTGCGGGTCAACTTTTCGGCCTTCTGATGCTGCTGACCTGTTAATAAAGCGATTTGAGAGCCAAAATCCCCAAACTACCGAAGTACGCCGCGGGCTTTTGTCTGAAGCAATGACTCGCTAACCTAAAGGGTATCAAATCATATGGACAGTTCAGGAAAGTGGTTGCTGGAATCAGTCTACCCAGATTTGAACGTGATGTTGAAAATCAAAGAAGTCTTTTATTCCGGTAATACTGAATTCCAACAAGTAGAAATTGTAGGATCCGAATTATTTGGTAGAAGCTTAGTCTTGGATGGAAAGACTCAATCAACCGAAAGAGACGAACATATATATCATGAGTCCTTAGTACATCCGGCAATGGCTTTACATGAAAATCCGAATCAGGTATTCATAGCTGGCGGGGGGGAAGGAGGAACTCTGAGAGAGGTTTTATCTCATAGATCCGTGGAAAAGGCAGTAATGGTCGATTTAGATCCCGAGGTAGTGAACCTCTGCAGGCAGTATCTTCCGAAGCATCATCAAGGAAGTTTCGAAGATCAACGAACTACTCTTATACACCAAGATGCTAGAGGGTTCCTTCAAGAAACCGACGAGCGTTTCGATGTAATGATCATGGATCTGGTTGATCCGTTGGAAGGAGGGACTGCAGGGCTACTTTATACTGAAGAATATTACCAAATAGCCAAATCGAAATTAAAGCCCAACGGTATATTGGTCACTCAATCCGGTCCAGCTGGATTATTGAGTTATCAAGAATGTTTTACAACCATTTTTAATACACTAAGCCAAGTTTTTGATAACGCCGTGCCTTACCATGTCCATGTCCCCTCGTTCCAAACTCTTTGGGGATTTACATTGGCATCTGATAGTGACCTAACATTACATGTAGATACCAACGATTTTGATGCGGTGCTATCAGATCGATTGAACAAATCACTCAGGTTCTACGACGACATAACACATCGAAACATGTTTGCCTTACCCAGGTTTTTGCGTGATGGAATGCGAGATGAAAAGAGAACCAATACCGATTCGGATCCGGTTTTTATGGTCTAATAATTTTAATTCGGATAGCCCTTCCAACTAATTTGTTGGGGAACTCTTAGCCGAAAACCACTCACCATTTATTCCAGAGTATTTTGTTTGGAAGCTGCCTCCGATAGGTCACTAAACTGGTTGAGATCTCTAATGGTGCCAGTAGACTCGAAGTGATTAACTAAAGTTCTGATAGCCTCCGGAACCACACGAGTCTCTCCGGTTGTAGAGTTATACCCTACGTAGACGGCTTGAATTGATGTCAGCATCTGATTGGAGTTTGTAGGATAAATCTCAAGATCAAGCGTAATACTTGTGTTTCCGATACTGACTACGCGAGTGTATAAGTCGATTAGCTGATCGATTTTGGCGGGGTTTTTGAATTCTATAGTGGTTTTAACCACCGCGCTGTCAAAGTAACCTGCTTTAGCAATCTGGTAAATACTAAATCCAAGATTTCTAAAATATTCTGCTTGGGCGATTTCAAGATAATCAAGATAGGCACCGTTAAAAACTATCCCCTGAGCATCACCTTCCATCCAGCGGACCCGAATAGTTGTACTAAATTTAAAATCTGATTTCGCCATATGCATACATGCCTAAATATTGGGATTTTCCTGGTTAGAAAGGTAGCCCAAAGAATGCAAATAGTTCCTGTCATCCTCAGATAGCCAAGCTTTGGATAAAAGATCAGGTCGGGAGTGTAGAGTTCTTTTTAATGTTTCGTGTCTCCGCCACAATGCAATTTCCGCGTGATTACCTGAAAGTAATATTTCAGGAACCATCAAATTGTTAAAATTATTCGGTCGTGTATAAAGTGGGTGCTGTAGCATGCCTGACGTTATAGAATCTTCCTCTACACTGTCTGAAGATCCCACTACTCCAGGCCGAAATCTACATACAGCATCCATTAATATAAGCGCAGGCAACTCTCCACCTGTAAGGATGTAATCACCTACACTAATTTCGTGTGTAACTAAGTGTTCGCGAACTCTTTCATCCACCCCTGCGTAGTGTCCGCAAATTAAGATCAACTGCTCATGAGAAGCTAGGCTTCGAGCGAGGGGTTGGGTAAGTAATGACCCCTGAGGTGATAACAAAATTATCGGTATCTGATCTCTAATTTCAAAGTCGTAATTGGTTAGTATGTCCTGGGTTCCTTTGAAGATGGGGGAAGGTTTAAGAACCATGCCGGATCCGCCGCCGAACTGGTAGTCATCAGCAGACTTATGTGAGTCATCCGTATAGTCCCGGATGTCTGAGAGTGTGACCGAAATCAGATTCTGGTCGACGGCTCGAGCTAGTCGTCCATGCTCCAGAGGAGATCGGAAAAATTCAGGGAACAGAGTTAATACATGAAATTCCATATCATTCGGTTATTGTTAATTCTATAACTATATTAAGTTTTGGTTAAAATATTTAAGATTTGATTATTTGGCTGATGGTAATTTATTTACAAAGATATCTCCGTTCTTCATGATTAAATTCATCTTTTCCGGATTTCTCAAGATCGAGATATCTTTCAATGGGTCTCCGGCTATGACTAACAAATCAGCGAGTTTCCCAGGAGTGATGGTTCCTATTTCATTTTCCAAGCCTACACATTCTGCTGCCCATCCAGTAGTTGCTTGAATGGCTTGCATGTTTGACATTCCTTTTTGGACCAGAAGTTCTACTTCTCTAGCATTATCTCCGTGAACAAATCCGCCGGCGTCTGTACCAGCTACTACTTTAACTCCGGCAGCCAGCGCTTGATGCATGCTATCTTTATGAATCTCCATTAATGCTTGGGCGCGAACTTTCATGTGTGGCGCACTAACTGTTGAATGGAATTCATAGACTTCGAACGTTGGGACAAAAAATATTCCATTATCTGCCATCATTTTTAAGAGATCTGGATCTTCTCCTAAATAACAGCCGTGCTCTACGGAATTTGTCCCTGCTTCAATACACATTCTAAGTCCGGGGCCCCCGACTGCGTGACACATGGTTTTTCGGCCAAGACTATTGGATTCTTCTACTAACGCCCGGGTTTCTTGGGGTGTATATTCGATATCTAATGGTCCGTGACCAGGTCTAGAACTTGCACCTCCTGTGGTGGCGAACTTAATGACGTCTGCACCAGACCGAGCCATCTCTCTTACTTTAGAGCGTATGGCATCAATTCCATCGGCGACACCAGAAGGCAACCTAGGATCGAAATGATGGTGGCCATGCCCGGATCCACTTACACGATCTGCCAGCCCACCTGTAGGGGATATGATCCCAATGGACAATACTAAGCGTGGACCAGGATACAATCCTTCCTCGACTGCCATCTTGAACCCTGCGTCCAGGCCGCCGGCATCCCTCACACAAGTATATCCGGCAGCCAGTGTATCTTTTAATACTGTTGCTGTTCGCAAGTTCTGTAGTGAATTCGGCTCGTGTAATCCCCACCGACTTGCCAAGTCATAACCTTGCGCTGACAAGTGATCATGGCAATCAATCATGCCTGGCATAACTGTCATACCCGAAATATTAATTATTTCAGTGTCATCCGGCATCTCTACGGATCCGCTAGGCCCGACTTCCTTTATTAGACCCCCATCTATCAGGATGGCTGAGTCTTGAATAGTTGGCCGACCCGTGCCGTCTATTAGAGTCCCGCCTATTAAAGCTCTCATTCGATACCTCTTCATTGTATTGTGATTTCATATTAAAATTTTACGATTTTCAGTGATGCTACGGACGCTTTATAAGGTTGTCAAGGATGTACTGGTGATGAGACTGGCTTGGTTTGCTCAATCAATTAGTCAAGATTGACACCAGTAGAGTACTGCACTATGCTCGGAGTATTCTAGTTAGGGATACGTAAACGCGCAGCTGTCGTGAGTGGTAGCTGGGCAATTTTTTTTTGGAAGGTAAACATGCCTAAGGTTATTCCTGATCCAAATGAGATAACTAAACCTTTTTGGGATGCTGTCAATGAGCGTCGTCTGGTAGTTCAAAACTGTACCAAGTGTGATTTACTGCAATATCCTCCATTACAAAACTGCGCCAAATGTGGTTCTCCTGAGGGATTGGAGTGGAAGGACGTAGAAGGGAAAGGTCATATAACCTCGTACATTGTAATAGAAGACGGGCGCCTAGACAGGCGTATGCCAGATCAACCTTATAATTTGGCTGTTGTGTCATTAGATGCAGATCCTGGTATAAATTTCTATTCCAATCTGCCTGGTGTAGACGTCGATAAAGTACCTGTTGGGGCTGCGGTGAGAGTTATATTTGAAGAATGTGGGCCGGGTCAATTGATACATGAATGGGAATTGGCAGAGTAGCCACTCAAAATGAGAATAAATCTTAAATACAATAGGTGAATTATGGCTTCAGCGAATGAATATTCCTGGCGTAGGGACAAAGATGGTTTGGGTGTCTGGGAACATAGAGGCAAGGTGGCGATTGCGGGATACGGGCATTCTCCAATAGATCGCCGCTGGGACGGAGTCTCAATGGATGAAACCCTTGGAGCTTACACCGTGTTGGCCTGCCAAAAGGCAATGGATGATGCTGGAGTTACAAAAGAACAAGTGGATGGAATTGTGGTTTGCCAAACTACGATTGCTGGGGCAAGTGGAGGAGCCGTATCCAACTGGGCCCCTCGCCCATATTTCGATGCTCCATATGACTCAGAATGGGGACTGACGCGTATCAACGCCGAATGGTTAGTTAAACAAATGGGGTTTCCCAATATCCGATTTGCACCAGATAATTGTCCGACCATTAGTGAAATGGTTGGTCTAGCGTCACAAGCTGTTGGAGATGATCGCTGCCATACATGCTTGATGATATACCCAACAGGCAATTTGGAAGGGCGTTATCGGAGAGGTGGTGAAAATGCAGAAGACTACGCAAGTGGAGAAAGACAGTGGACGGTTCCCTGGGGAAACCACGGAGGGAATGATTTCATAAATATCTTTCCCCATAACCAATATTGTACCAAGTATGGTGGGGAACATGATGATCTGTTTCCATTTGTTACTAACCAGCATAGAAATGGATTAATGACACCATGGGGGTTTAACGCCACTCATGATATAGAGCAGATTACTAGAGAAGATTACGTGAGTTCACGGTTTATCATAAGGCCTTTAAGATTGTGGGACTGTGATAGGCCTGTTAACGCATCAGCTGCTTATCTTTTTACGACGGCTGACCGTGCCCGAGATATGAAGCAACCACCTGTTTATGTGCTTAACCATTCTCAGCATAGTTTTAAACCTCGGAGTACACAGCCCACTCTAGATGAGATAGAAGAATGGACGGATAAAGCTGCAGCAAGGATGTATGAAGGGGCCGGATTGCAGGCGAAAGATGTAGATATTTTCAACCCGTACGATGGATATTCGACTATGACTCAATTTTTTCTGGAAGCTTTCCAATGGCATGGCGTCAAGAGGGGGGATGCATTTAGTTTTTATGCAGGTGATATAACCGTTGAAGGCCCACATCCATTTAGTTCGAGTGGTGGAAATTTGGGTAACGGACGAACTAGGTCCGCGATGTATACTGATAGTATAGAACAGTTAAGAGGTACAGCGGGATCTAGGCAAGTTAATGTCAGAGCAGAGACTGCCTTAGCTGCATTTACAACCCCACCTAGTGGAGGATGGATAATGCTAGGTAAATATCCCAGCTAAACCTTTATAACGCACGGAATAATATTGGCGTTATGCTCTTTATGTGGTGATGACGACTATAGGGATACAGCAAGCTGTCCATATGCCGTGTTAGGTAATAACACGTCGAGCGTGTAATTTATACAAACACTAAGGG
>ENA-UPTF01000878-UPTF01000878.1-marine-metagenome-genome-assembly--contig:-NODE-878-length-20071-cov-3.171001_pt1 | contig 20071 bp, 18 predicted proteins | sample MGYA00238166_ERZ767019 | MGnify/ENA primary metagenome ERZ767019 (study PRJEB28930, sample SAMN06266391) | marine metagenome | isolation source: Sea water from 250 m depth | place: Atlantic Ocean | study... | reverse complement strand
GTAGTATTCATCTAGCTTTACAAGAACGTCGTCTGGCAGATTTAATTTTTTCTTCTGGTGTCTGGTCAAATAGCGGGGCTTATCGCTTTCCATTCAGAGGATTTTATTACCTCATAGTTGTTCTGTTATATTTAAGTGTTTTACCTTTCTTTTTTTCCTTCTGTCTCTGTTGTTTTACCTCAGGTTTTTCAGTTTTTTCTGATGGCGCACTTACTACGACACTTTCTTTGGTTTCATTTTCACCATAAAACTTTCTAGTTATATAACCCTGCTGAATAATTCTGTACAGATTAGAAACGACAAAATACACAACAAGTGCAGCATCAAAACTAAAAGATATAACAGGTAAGAAAAAAGGCATTATTTTGAAAATCATCTGCTGTTGGGGACTGATAGCAGCCTGTTGATTTCTTCCGCGAATTTGTTTTTGCTGATACCAGGAAGAAGCAAAAACCAACAAAATTAAAATAAAATAAGGCACTGAAGTAACAAAGCCGTCAGAAAGTGCGTCACTCGCTGATCTAGCAAGATCCACCCCCCAAGAAACCATTTCCTTTTCTTGGCTTAAATCATTAAATAAAGCACTTTGATGATCTATATAGTCAGGATAAAAAACTTCCATACGATCAGGTGGAACAGAAACTTCTTGATTAAATCTCCCCGCTATCCATCCCGCATGTTCACCAATATTAGAAAGGCGTCTAGTTAATCCACGAATAACGTTATATAAAACAAGAAAAACTGGTGCTTGAACAAAAAGAGGTAAACAACCTGAAAGAGGATTCACATTATTAGCTGTATAAAAAGCCATTACCTCTTTATTCATTCTTTCTTTGTCATTTTTATACTTATTTTGAATCTTTTTTAACTCTGGTTGAACATGTTGGATCTTGATCATTGATTTAGTCTGTTTCAATGTCAATGGAGTGAGAATCACCATTATTAACAATGTTAAAAGTGTTATCGCCATACCATATGAAGGCCAAAAGTCATAAAACCAAGACAATAAATTCGCCAATAAATCAAACATTTATTGGCCTTTTACTTTCAGGAACAGGATCCAACCCTTGACCACCCCAGGGGTTACACCTACAAATTCGTTTAAATGTTAAAAAAGATCCCTTAAAAAAACCTTGTTTATCAAAAGATTCAATTGCATAATTTGAACATGAAGGAACAAACCTACATGTGCTTGGTCGGCCTGAAAAAATTGATTGATATACACCAATTATCGAAACCAGTGTTTTAATAATAAAATTTTTGTCTTGTTTTTCAGGATTTTTTAAGGAATTATTAAACAAATTACTCATTGTCTTTTCTTAAATCTTCAATAATTTTTTCTAAATTTTCCGATAAAAAAATAAAGTTTTTGTTTTTAGCCTCAGGAAAAACTCTTATTAAATAGTCTCCATTTGGAACTAATTTGTTTTTTGTAATCATTTTTGAAAAAGCCTCTCGAAGTCTCCGCTTAATGCGATTTCTGACAACAGCGCCACCGACAGATCGTCCTACAGCAAATGCGACTCTAATACCATCTGAAGAATTGTCAGATGGACTGAAAACAACGCTTAAAAACCCTCGTTTTACTGTTTTTCCATTAACACGAAGATTGTTAAAGTCGCGCTTGTAGTGCAAACGACCTATCAAGCTGAAAGCCGAGCTCGACCTTTCTGCCGACGGGCTTTAATAACAGCCCTTCCTGCTCGTGTTTGCATTCTGTGACGGAAACCGTGTTTTCGTGATCTCCTTCGATTATTTGGTTGAAAAGTTCGTTTCATTAAATTTAACTCCTGTGTAAACCCACATTTAGTAGAAAAATATGCAAGTTATAACAAATAAAAATCTTTTATTTTTTTAGCAGAGACTGTCTATCTCGCGTTTAATAAACAGTCCAACTATTGATCGTATGTCGGAGCACACGAGACACCAACCGAATAAGTAATACACAAGTAAAAAAATTAAACTGTGTAAAAATAATCGCTTTTATACACAGAAAATAATTAACTCTAATAAAGCCATAAAAATATTAATTAAACGCCCGCTTTGCTTACAAGCACCTATCTAATGCTACGTTTCTCGACTTAGTAGCGCGAAAGAAAATGTTATTGTAAATCAAAATTTTTCATCTTTCTTTCCACATAAGAATCCACACCTGTGGATAATCAAGAGGAGAAGTTTTGGAAGAAATCATCGAAGAAAATGCAACATTTTTATGGGAATCTTGCGCTACAGCAATCAAATCTCAAGTGTCTGAAGTTGTTTGGCAAGTTACTTTTAGCTCCGTCATACCAATAGAAATAAAAAATGATCATCTTATTATTCAAGTTCCAAGCACTGTGGTTAGGGATCGAATAGAAGGAAGATACAAAAAACTAGTTTCAGAAACACTTTCTGAAATAAGTGATGATCAATTTAATATTGCTATCAATGTTGTAACTGAACCCATTTCTCAACAATTAGAAGAGGTTGAAGAAAGCAACGAAGGTTTCGTTTTACAAAAAATAGAAGAATTCGAAAATGATTTAATGGTGACAGCCTTAGAAGAAAAAGAAGGCAATAAAAGTCTTGACAGTGTTTCTTTAAATCAACAAACTGAAACAAATACCGCAGGAACAAAAACATTTAAATATACGTTTGACGATTTTGTTATAGGGTCATCGAACAGATTTGCACACGCTGCCGCATTAGCCGTAGCTGAAACTCCTGGCCGTTCCTATAACCCTTTATTTATTTACGGTGACGCTGGTCTTGGTAAAACACACCTTTTACAGGCGGTTGGAAATTACGTAACTGATCATTATAAAAATCACGAGGTTCGCTATGTGTCAAGTGAAACTTTTATGAACCGTTTTGTTGAAGCTATTAGAAACAAAACCCTCCCAGAATTCAAACAGCATTTTCGTGAGATTGATGTTTTACTTGTAGATGACATTCAGTTTATGGAAGGAAAAGAAGGTCTTCAAGAGGAGTTTTTTCATACGTTTAACACCATTCAACAAGCTGGTGGACAAATTGTTCTATCAAGCGACAGGCCACCTGATTCAATTCCAACACTAGAAGACCGACTACGTAGTCGTTTTAAAATGGGACTGGTCACAGACATTCAGGCACCGGACCTCGAAACACGTTTAGCTATTTTAAGTAAAAAAGCAGAAGAAAACCCAGGGGGAATACTTGTTCCCGACGAAGTTTTACAATTCATTGCAGAAAACATTACAGAAAACATCAGAGAGTTGGAAGGAGCACTAACAAGAGTTTCTGCATATGCAAATTTAAATCATGAACCCTGTACTAAAGCTCTTGCAATAACTGTTTTGGGTGATCTAATTAGTTCAAATGCTCCAAGACCAATTACACCAGAACTAATTTTTGAACAAACAACAGAAATGTATGGGTTTTCAAAAGAAGAATTAATCGGCGGAAGCAGACGGAGGCCACTTGTTACAGCAAGACAAGTTGCTATGTATATTTTTAGAGAATTGACAGATTTAAGTTATCCAGGTATTGCTAGAGAGTTTGGAGGACGAGATCATACAACTGTTATTCATGCTGTTGAAAAAATTAAAGGGTTAATGGCTGAAAGAAGAGAAATATATGATCAGGTGACGTCTTTAATTTCAGCTTTACGTGACAATAAATAAGTTTTCCACAAAGCGGTTTTAAAATATTTTTTGTTGTGGACAGCTGTGAATGTACTGGGGATTGTAAAACACTCTATGACCTGCAAAAATAAACTTCTGTCCACAATCCACAACACCTATTACATCTACTAAGTTTAAAAAAAACAAAGAAGTATAAATGAAATTTAAATGTGAAAAAGAAGTTTTAGAAAAAACATTTTCATTAGCAAGAAAAGCAACACCAAACAGAAGCGGGACTAATCCGGTTTTGTCTGGGCTTTTTATGGAATTAAAAAAAGACAAACTTGTAGTTTTGGGAAGTGACTTAGATTTAACAATTCGTATAGAACTAAAAGTTGGTGGAGAGCAAGATGGTAAAGTCGTAATTCCAGGAGCCTTACTTGCTGATATAAGTAGAGTTTTAGATGATGGACAAATTTCTTTTGTAACTAAAGAAGAAGAAATACAAATAAAAAGTGGCAAATCTGAATTTAATTTGCGGACACTTCCTGTTGATGAGTTTCCAAAATTTGAAGAACCAGGTGGAAATGAAGCAAAGCTTGATACTAAAAGTTTAGCTAATGCTTTTGAACAGGTTGTTAAAGCAGCAAGCGTGGATGATGCAAGACCAATTTTAACTGGTGTTTTATTAGCAGCTGAACAAGATGGTCTTAGATTGGTTGCAACAGATTCTTATCGTATGGCAATAAGAGACATTCCAGGAACAGAAATTCTTAGTAGAGATGAAATTGTATTAGTTCCATCGAGAGCGTTAGATGTAGTTAAGCGAATTCTTAATGAAGACAAAGAGTTGACTGTTGTTTTAGGAGAAAAAGAAGCTGTATTTAAAATTGGAAACATAAATATTGTTACAAGATTAATTGAAGGAGAGTTTCCTAATTACAAAGGGTTAATACCAGAAAAAAACAAAAACAAACTTGTAATTAATAGAGAAGAAACGCTTGCAGCATTACAAAGAGTAAAACTTCTTGCACGGGAAGCGACGCCAGTTCGCTTAATTATGACAGATAAAAAAATTGAATTATTAGCCATTGAACAAGACATAGGGCAAGCAACAGAAGCAATTGAAGGAACGTATTCTGGTGAAGAAATAACAGTAGCTTTTAATCCAGATTATTTGATAGATGGGTTAGAGGTTATTTCAACAGAAGAAGTTTCGTTAGAAACAACCGATGCATTAAAACCAGCAATTTTAAAAGGTTTAAACGAGGAAACGTTTTTATATTTATTGATGCCAGTAAGAGTTTCTTAAAAATGTTTTTAAGCCAATTGTGGCTAACAAATTTTAGAAATTATGAAACCACACACCTTGTTTTTAATGAGGGAATAACACTTATAACTGGTGACAATGGAAACGGCAAAACAAACCTACTTGAAGCAATTGCATGGTTTTCAAAAGGAAAGTCTTTTCGTGGCGCACCAAATGAAGCATTAATAACTCAAAACAAAGAAAAAGCAATATTAAGAGCTGAAATCACAGCAGCCACAAGAAAAACAACTTTAGAAGTAGAACTTAATAATTTTGGAAGAAACCAATTTCAAATTAATGGAAAAAAGGTAAACAAGAAAAAAGAATTCCAAGAGAAAATCAGAACAACAATTTTCGGACCAGAAGATCTTTCATTGATAAAAGGAAGCCCAGGTGAAAGAAGAAATTATTTAGACGAATTGCTTCTTGATTTACATACAAAAAATCATTTAATTAAAACAAATTTTGAAAAATGTTTAAAACAAAGAAACACATTACTAAAACAAGCTAAAGGAAGATTAACTACTGAAATTGAAACAACACTTGATGTTTGGGATGAAAAATTTTCTGAAAGTGGACAACAACTTGCATTAGAAAGAATAAAACTTTTAGAAAAACTTAAACCTGAAATTGAAAACATTTTAAAAAAATTTACAAACAATCAAGACACCGTTTCATTTGAATATGAACAGCTATGGGAAAAAGAAAAACTATTTGAAACCCTTCAAACCGAAAGAGAAACAGATATACGGCGAGGTACAACCACAACTGGCCCCCACAGAGACGAAATTGGAATAAAAATAAACAATTTATTATCTAAAAATCATTCCTCCCAAGGAGAACAACGATCTTTAGCTTTAGGTTTACGTCTTGCTGGACATGAAATAGTCAAAAAAACAATAGGAAGTGAACCGATTGTCCTTTTAGATGATGTTTTCTCAGAACTTGATGATACGAGGTGTCATATTCTTATAGATTTACTTCCTAAAAAACAAGCAGTTTTAACTACAACCAGTGAATTGCCAAGTGGAGTAAAAGCCGATTATAAATATCACGTGGTAGAAGGAACAATTAAAAGCAGTGACTAAAGAGCCGGTTCATTTGCGTTCTGTTTTAGAACAATTGCTTAAAGACTTTGGGACACCAGACATTAGAGTTGTCACTTCTATTGTTGATCAATGGGAAGAAGTTGTTGGAATTGATTTAGCGGCAAAAATTTCTGCTGTTGCAGTTAGTGGTTCTGAACTTATTGTTCGCGTGGATGACCCCGCCTGGGCAAGTCAAATAAATTGGTTAGAGAAGCAACTTTTGGACAAAATCACCAACCTTGTTGGTGAGGAAAAAATAACTTCAATTCGCGTCAGAACAACACCAAAATAATTAAGTTAAAAAACATAAATTAAAGTTTTTTACTGTTTTTTTGACACCCCAAAATAACATATAAATGCTATGCTGAGCAGGTTGTGTTATTACCCTCTGACCTGCGGTTTTATATTAAAAACTGTATTATTTTTCAAGTAAAAAACAGTGTTGAAAACGGTATTAAATGAGTAGCACTGAAAACACGTATAACGCATCTCAAATAACTGTTTTAGAGGGTTTAGAAGCTGTTCGTAAACGACCTGGAATGTACATAGGGTCAACTGGCCCATCTGGGCTTCATCACCTTGTTTGGGAAGTAGTAGACAATTCTGTAGACGAGGCAATGGCAGGGCATTGTTCAGAAATCATCGTGACAATATTGCCCGATGGTGGTTGTCAAGTTAGTGATAATGGAAGGGGTATTCCTGTAGGAAAACACCACCAAGAGGAAGATATGTCTGCTGCTGAAGTTGTTTTTACAAAACTTCATGCTGGAGGAAAATTTGGTGGTGATGGTTATAAGGTTTCTGGAGGTCTTCATGGGGTGGGAATTTCTGTAGTAAACGCTCTTTCCATAAAAGTAGAAGTTGAAATTGATAGAGATGAAAAACGTCACTATATGGAGTTTTCTTCAGGTGGAAATTTAGAAACCAAACTTAATGAAATAGGTGAAGCTCCAAATGGTAGAACTGGGACCACAGTAAGATTTTGGCCTGATCCTGAAATATTTGAAGAGGTTAACTTTCGCGCACAAACACTTTTAGAGAGATTTCAAATGATGGCTTTTTTAAACAAAAGTTTACAAATAAGTTTTTCTGACAAACGAGAAGATGCCATAAATAAAAACGAAGTCGTTTATAAATATGACGGTGGAATTAAAGATTTTGTTGAACATGTAAACGCAAGTAAAGAATCACTTTTTGCAAAAGTTGGTTTTTTTGAAGCGCAGGAAAAAGAACAAGAAGTTGAAATTGCATTTCAGTGGAATACAGGGTTTAACACAGACGGACTTCATTCTTTTGCTAATGGAATTAACACAATTGAAGGTGGAATGCATGAAGAAGGATTCAGAACAGCATTAACAGGTGTTATGAACAGATACGCAAAAAAGAAGGGGTTAATAAAAGATAAAGACGACAACCTGCAAGGTGAAGACATTAGAGAAGGGCTTACTGCAATTATCAGTGTTCGTTTAGGAGAGCCACAGTTTGAAGGTCAAACAAAATCTAAATTAGGAAATGTAGACATTCGTTCGTTAGTTCAAAAAACTACAAATGAAAAACTTTCAGATTGGCTTGAAGAACACCCAGCCGAAGCAAAAATTATTTTACAAAAATCAATTAATGCACAGCGTGCTCGTTTAGCAGCTCAGGACGCACGCCGCTCCGCAAGACGTAAATCAGCGTTAGACGGAGCCGGAATGCCCGAAAAATTAAAAGATTGTTCCTCACGGGATCCCAGAGAATCAGAACTGTTTATTGTCGAAGGAGACTCTGCAGGCGGTTCTGCTATTCAGGCCAGAGACCCAAGAACAATGGCAATTTTGCCACTTAGAGGAAAAATATTAAATGTTGAAAGAGCACGCGCTGATCGAATGCTGCAAAATTCAGAAATTCAAACAATGATTCAAGCATTAGGTGCAGGTTTTGGTGACGATGAGTTTGATTTGGAAAAAATCCGTTATCACAAGGTTATTCTTCTTTGTGATGCAGATGTTGATGGAAGTCACATAAGAACCCTTCTTTTAACGTTCTTTTACCGGAAAATGAAACCTTTAGTTGATGCTGGGCACATATTTATTGCCCAACCACCATTATTTTCAACAGTTGTCGGCAAAGAAAAAATTTATTTAAAAGATGAAAATGCGAAAACAAACTTTTTAAATGAAAAACCCGATCACAAAAAAGAATTTCAACGCTTAAAAGGTTTAGGAGAAATGGACTTTGATGAGCTTTGGGATACAACAATGGATCCTACGAGAAGAAGCCTTTTACAAGTAACAGTTGAAATGGGTGCTGTAGCAGATGAAGTATTTTCAACACTAATGGGAGAAGACGTTGAGAGCCGAAAAAGATTTATACAAACAAATGCTCGTGATGTTCGTTTTCTTGATATCTAATGTCTGAAGAAACTAACGACCCAAAAGAAAGTGACGTCGTAGAAGAAGAAACTTCAGTTGGCTCAATTCAACCAATTGCAATTCAAGAAGAAATGGAGCAGTCATTTCTTGACTATGCAATGTCAGTAATTGTTTCGCGTGCTTTGCCTGATGCTAGAGATGGGTTAAAACCTGTCCACAGAAGAATTCTTTGGGGTATGTACGATCTCGGTGCAAGACCCGATCGACCAACAATTAAGTGCGCTCGTGTGGTTGGTGAAGTAATGGGCAAATATCATCCACATGGGGATCAAGCTATATATGCCTCTTTGGTAAGAATGGGACAATCGTTCAGTCTTAGAGACCCCCTGATTGAAGCAAAGGGCAATTTTGGTTACTCTCCAGATGATTCTCCTGCTGCTCCTCGTTACACAGAGTGCAGACTTGACCAAAGAGCAATGGCGCTACTCGATGGAATTGATGAAAACACCATTGATTTCATTGATAACTATTCAGGTGAGTTCAGAGAACCAGAAGTTTTACCTGCAAGAATTCCTAATCTTTTAATTAATGGTTGCCAAGGAATTGCAGTTGGTCTGGCAACCAACATCCCTACACACAACTTAGGTGAATGCATAAATGCAACAGTTCACCTTCTTGATAATCCTGAGGCAACCATAAATGAATTAATTGAAATTATCCCCGGACCGGATTTTCCAACAGGAGCTTTAATACTCGGTAAAAGCGGGATTAAGGACGCATATTCAACCGGACGTGGATCAATTCGTATGAGAGCTAGAACTGATATTGAAGAAAATGGGAAAACTAATCGGATTGTTGTAAGTGAACTGCCATATCAAGCCAGTCCTAATTTAATAATGTCAAAGATCAGAGATCTTGTTGACGCACGGGAGATAGAAGGCATTGCTGATGTCAATGATGAATCTGCAAAAGGTGTAGTTCGGATTGTTATTACTCTTAAAAAAGACGCACCAGTTTTAGTGATACTTAACAATTTGTATAAGCGGACTCCGCTACAAACAACATTTTCTGTAAACGCTGTAGCTCTAGTTGATGGAGTTCCAAGAACACTAAACCTTTTCGAGCTTTTACAGGCTTATATAGATCACCAGGTTGTTGTTATAAGAAGAAGAAGTGAACACCGTCTTTCAAAAGCACAAGACGAAGCTCATATTACAGAAGGATTAATTAAAGCATTAGAAAGAATAGATGATGTGATTGCCTTGATTCGAGGATCAGCAGATCGTTCTGAGGCAAGAGAAGGTTTAATGGCTGAAGAGTATGGGTTTACTGAAATTCAAGCAAATCATATTTTAGACATGCAGCTAGTAAGACTTACCCGACTTGGGAAAAGCACACTGCAAGAAAGAATGAAAGAATTAGCTTTAATAATTGCTGATTTGGAATCAATTCTTTCAGACGAAACGAAAATTAAAGGCGTGATAAAAGAAGAACTACTTGAATGGAAAGAAAAATTTTCAACACCACGCAGAACTGAATTCATACCTGACCCTGGAGAGTTAGACATAGAGGACCTTATCGACGATGAAGAGTTGATTTTTGCTATGACATCAGCCGGCTATGTAAAAACAATGGCCTTATCTGACTTCAACTCGCAAGGTCGTGGAGGGAAGGGCGTAACCGGAGCGAAGCTAAAAGACGAAGATGCTTTGTCTCATATGATCCACACAACAGCTCATGCGTATTTATTGTTTTTTTCTAACAAAGGGAAGGTTTATAGATTAAAAGCACACGAAATTCCATCTGCTAGTCGTACCGCAAGAGGAACATCAATTGTAAATCTATTACCCCTTCACCCAGATGAAAAAATTCAAGCAGTTGTTGATACAAGAGACTATGAAACGAACAGATTCCTATTTTTCGCTACGAAAAATGGCAGAGTGAAGAAAACATTATTTACCGCTTATGACTCTTCTTTAAAAGCGGGTCTTATTGCTATAAAGCTAAACGAGGGTGATGAATTGGTAAGCGTTGTGCCCACTAATGGTTCAGATCACATCTTTTTAGTTTCCTCTTTAGGGCAAACATTAAAAGTCGACGAAGAGAAAATTAGATCTATGGGCAGAACTGCAGCAGGGGTGAATGGGATGAAATTTAGAACCGCTGACCATCTTGTTTCTTGTGCTGTGTCTAAAGAAGGATCAATGTTATTGCATTTAACAACACAAGGATATGGAAAACGCACTGAGATTGAAGAATTTTCTATAAAAGGAAGAGGCGGGCTGGGTGTTAGAGGAATTAAAACCACCGAAAATAGGGGAACTGTAGCTGGATCTTTAATTGTAAAAGATGGTGATGACATTCTTGCTGTTACATCAAGTGGAAAAATTATACGACTAGCGGTTTCAGAAATTTCTATTCAAGGAAGAGATGCTACAGGTGTGAGAGTAATGTCACCTGAAGAGGGTGAGATAATAACTGCAGTTTCACCCGCTCCGACGGATTCTGAAGTTTAAAAGATGAACAAAAACTTGTTTATGTTTAACGCGACAAGTTTGGCTGCTGAAGGACTTCTAAACTGTAATTGTGAGTGAAAAAGAAGACGATTTTTTCGATAAAACCGAAAATCAAGACTTTTCAGCTATAACTATGACCACCCGATTTAAAAAACTGATTGGGAAATCTGATGAACCTGAAAAAACTAGAGAATCGTCGATAGTAAAACAACCAGAAGAAATAATGTGGAATTCTGAAAAAGCACCTCCACGTAGCAAAGCAAAATTTTGGAATTCAATCATAGGAACGGAATCCAAACCAAAGGAAAATAAATCTGGTTACAGGGTTAGAAAAGTAAGAAGAGTTTTACGCCACATAGAGCCCTGGTCTGCATTAAAAGTTGGATTAATTTTTTATACATGTGTTTGGGGTTTATCTACGATAGCTGTAAGAATTTTATGGAATACTGCTGAAGATGCTGGAACAATACAAAAAGTTGAGTCTTTTATTGAAGACCTATTTGCACTTGAAGTGTTTGAATTTGATTCTGAACAAATATTAAGGATTTTCTTTTTAGGCGGTCTTATTTTGGTAGTTGGTGGGACAGCTATAACAGTTGTTTTGGTTGTTTTATTCAATTTGATTAGTGATCTCACTGGCGGAGTTAGATTCACAATGATTGAAGAAGAAACAGCAGTTCGTCGAAGGAAACTTAAATCAAATAACAATATTTATGAAGAAGAAAAAAATCTGCCCACATGATGCGTAACACAGTTTTTAACTCTTAAAGTTAAACACTTAAGATTTGCATTTACTTCTAGGGCCCATAGCTCAGTCCGGTTAGAGCGCACCCCTGATAAGGGTGAGGTCGCTGGTTCAATTCCAGCTGGGCCCACGTTATGGATAAATTAAGACGAGCTTTAGCAGCAATAATGACTGCCGCTGCAGTTGCAGGTGCTCTTAGTTTTCAGAAAGAACCTGGTGTTGAAAAAAGAACAGGTGGATGGAAAAAAATTTCCAACTTTGGTAACAACTAGTGCGTGCACTTGTTATAGGAGCTGGAGCGGTAGGAACTAAAGTTGCTCAGCAACTTTTATCATCAAATGCTGTTGACAAAATACTTCTTAGAGACATCTCACCAGAGAAACTGGGAGTAGCTTCAAAGACTCTTGGTAGTCGCGTTGAAGTAGAGCATTTTCCATTTTCTCAAAATATGGATGCAGATGTAGTCGTAGTCGCATCACCTAGAGGTACACAATTAGAAGCGGTTAAAAAAGCAATCAGTTTACGACGCCCAACAGTTGTTGTTTCAGATGGTTTATCTGAAACAGTTTCGATACTAAATCTAGAAAAAGAAGCTTTTGAGCTTGGAGTTCCTGTTGTGGTAGGGACAGGATTTGCACCAGGTTTGAGTTGCGTTTTGACTGCTTATGGTAAAACTTTATTAGAACAAACTGAAGAGATTCACGTTTCTAAAATGGGGACTGGTGGCCCAGCATGTGCTCTGGTTCATCATCGTGCATTGAGTAGGATGTCTTTCGGTTGGCGTGAAGACAAATGGGATAAAAGATTAGGAGGATCTGGTCGAGAACTTTTATGGTTTCCAGAACCAGTAGGCCCGCAAGATTGTTATCATGCCGCATTGTCGGATCCAGTACTTTTACATAACGCTTTTCCAGAAGTGTCAAGAATTTCAGCAAAAATGGCGGCGACACGAAGAGATAGGTTTACAGCTTTTTTTCCAATGCTTACTCCACCGCACGATGAAGGAGGAATCGGAGCAATAAGAGTTGAATTAAGAGGAAGTAAAAATGGTGTTCAAGAAAATATTGTTTTAGGAGTTTCTGAACACCCAGCTTTAGCGGCAGCATCCGTCACTGCTTTAACCTCAGAATATCTTTTAAAACAAAAAATTAATTTGAATCACATGTCTACACTTGCATTAATAGTAGAACCATCTGAGTTTCTTTCTGAATTAACTAAAAGAAGTATCGTTGTGGAAATTTTTGAAGGTGATAAAACAACGGTTTAGAAGAAAATTATGAACACAATAAAAGAACATTTTAGAGTTGCGGTCTTATTAGGGATAATTTTTTCAATTGTATTTATTTCTTGCAGTAGTGAAAAAAATGAATCAATAGAAATTTCGACAGAGGAAATGTTGGAAGAAGTTGAGTATTTAGTAATAACTTCACGTGAGCACACTGATGAAAACGTTGACTACCCAACCACTCCTCCTGCTGGAGGAGATCACTTAGGAATATGGCACACATGTGGAATTTACAAAGTTGAATTATTAGACGAAGCTGCAGTTCATGCTTTGGAACATGGAGCTGTATGGGTCACTTATAAACCAGAAATTGAAAAAGAAGAAATTATAAAACTTACAACAATGCTTTCAGGTAAACCAAAAATTTTACTTTCACCACACTCTGAGCAAATGTCTCCAATAGTAGCAACTTCATGGGGTAGGCGATTAGAGATAGAAACGGCAAACGACCCTCGACTTAACAAGTTTGTTGATTTTTTTATGGATGGGGAAGCTGCACCTGAAGCAGGAATAACTTGTGATAGGGGAATAGGTAGACCGCCGAATGACCCGTATGTACTTAATCGTTAACTAAATCAATTAAAAGGGTATGAAGCGAAGGATTTGAGGCCAACGCATTTCCTCCGTTGGCAGTTTTAATATTGTTAAAATCGGTAAAAATACCCCCCGCTTCCGGAATAATTGTCATCATTGGAGCGACATCCCACGGATTAACAATTGGATCAACCATGGCATCAACACGACCAGTCGCTACCAAGGCATAACCATAAGCATCTCCCCACGTTCTAATAGTGGTTTCAGTTTTTGATAAAGATTTGAAAAAAGATAAAGAATTCCAATAATCAACACCACTCGTAACCACACAACATCCATCAAGCGTTTCAATGTTTGAAACATGTGCTTTTTCACCATCAGCGAAACAGCCCAAACCTCTTCCCGCCCAAATGCACTCATTAACAGCGGGAAGATTTATAACTCCCACTGCAGAACCATGCTCATCTTCAAAAGCAACAAGATTTGCGAACAAAGGAACACCATTAATAAAAGACTGAGTTCCATCTATTGGATCCAAGATCCATGTTCTACCCGAAGAGCCAATAACATTTTCTTCTTCCTCACCGATTATTGAATCCTCAGGAAAAGAATCTGAGATTCTTTGTCTAAGTAAACGTTCAGCACCTCGATCAGCCTCAGTAACAGGAGAACCATCTGTTTTTTTAATTATTTCTAGATTCAAATCGTTGAAAAATGAAAGTGTTAAATCGCCAGCTTCTTTAGCTATTGATACAGCGAAATCAACTAATTTTTGGTCTACGTTCATATTTTCACCTGGAATATTTTCTATAAACACAGTTTACGAAGTGTTCTAACTGAGATTTGTTTATTAAAAAACAAACTCGCTAGTACCGTGTTTGGGATGGAACATTCACAGTTAGGAAGAACAGGATTAAACGTCTCAAAGATTTGTTTAGGGACTATGACATTTGGAAACCAATGCGACGAGAAAACATCACATGCAATTCTTGATAAAGCACAAAACGAAGGCATTACTTTCATTGATACAGCTGATATGTATCCAGCTTCAGGAAAAGACACTATAGGCGACACAGAAAGAATCATTGGAAAGTGGCTTAAAGGGAAACGAGAAGAAATTGTTTTGGCCACAAAATTTTGGGCGCCGATGGGTTCTTTACCATGGCAAAGAGGTTCAAGCAGAAGGCACATTTTTGATGCAGTTGATGCTTCGCTTGAAAGACTTCAAACAGATTTTATTGATTTGTATCAAGTCCATTTCCCTGATTATCAAACCCCAATAGATGAAACAATTGGAGCTTTGGATGACTTAGTCAAAATGGGCAAAGTGCGTTACTTGGGTTGTTCGAATTACCCTGCTTGGCTGCTCGCTCGTTCAATAGGTAGAAGCGAAACGCTTAATTTAGCAAGATTTGAATCCGTGCAACCCCGTTACAACCTTTTGTTCCGACAAATGGAAAGAGAACTGTTTCCATTATGCGAACATGACCGGATAGGAGTTATACCTTATAACCCTTTAGCGGGAGGGCTTCTAACAGGACAACACGAAAGAAGCACTCCAAGAGCAGGGTCAAGGTTCGCTTTAGAAAGCGAACAAGGGGAACGTTACAGAGAAAGGTATTGGCGAGATGAATTTCATGACACAGTTGAACAAATTAAACCAATTGCAGAAAACGAAGGTATTTCAATGGCTCAATTAGCAGTTGCATGGGTTCTTTCTAAACCATTTGTTACGTCACCCATTGTCGGAGCTACCAACCCAACACAACTCGATGATGCAATAGCTGCTGCTGCTAAACCACTTTCAGAAGAAGCGGTAACACAGTTAAATGAGTTAACTCATAAATATCGAGCTGGGGATGATGAACGTTAATAACTAAAAAGATTTGTTTTTGGAGTAACTAATGGAACAAGAAGAACGTTGGATAGAACAAGAAGTTAATTATGCCGGTGTTATTGGTGAGAACGTAGAGATATTAAGCCGGAATCCAAAAAATTATTATCAAGTAATCTCAGATATTGAAAATTGTGAAACGGTAAAAATCGATGGAAAACTCTTTATTCCCGAAACAAACAAACCGCTTCCGTTGGTAATAATCGTTCCAGGGAGTTTAGGGGTAGGACCGAATCATAAAGCACACGCCGAGACATTAGTTAGCAAAGGTTATGCAGTTTTTCTTTTAGACCCATTTGGAGCCAGATCCGTTCAGTCGACCGTTGAAAACCAGACACAATATAGTTTTGCTGCATCTGCATACGACCTGTTAGTTACGTATCAAACATTGTCTCAACATCCTTTAATAGACGCGGAAAGAATTGCGGCTCAAGGACACAGTCGAGGAGGTTCAGCGGTCCTGATGGCTTCAATGAGAAATTTTGCTGATCCGATTATCGGTTTAAATAATGGTTTTGTTGCTATTTACTCGGTTTATCCGTGGTGTGGTCATCAATTCAAAAATTCTCTAACCGGTGACACACAAGTTCGAGCAATTGTAGGAGAAATCGATAACTGGGTTTCAATTAAACAAATCGAAACCCAAATAGAAGCCATCAATAAGAATGGCGGAAAAGCGACTATGCGTGTTGTTGATGGGGCGCATCACAGTTTTGATCGTTATGAACCCGTGCATCACATGCCAGAAGCCCGAGTGGCACCCGAAGCGCCCATACTATTTTTAGAAGACAGCGGAGCGATGATCGATCCGGAAACAAAACAAGCAGATCCATATTTAGTTGATTACGACATTTTCGTACACGCAATGAAAAAAGGTTATGGCCGCTTAGGAGCGGATATAGGCGGAATAGGGGATCAGCCTGAAATATTTAAGAAAGACATGCTCGAATTTTATTCTCAGCACTTAATTCTGGAAGAGGCAACAGGTGACTGATGGGACAGCTGGTCTTTCGATGTATGACTGGCCTGAAGTTCAAAAATACAACGACACTCTTTGGGAGATGATCAACCAAAATTTGAAAAAACGAAACATTACAGCACCACAACATTTGACACGCGAAAAAGACCATTATGAAATTTGGTTAGCCACTGATCTTCTTATTGGGCAAACGTGTGGACTGAACGCTATTCGTGAACTGCAAGGACGAGTCGAAGTTTTAGGTGCTCTTGACTATGGCTTAGAAGATTGTCAACCAGGACAATACAGGTCAGTCATAGTGTGTCGTGCAGAAGATAAAGTCCAGCGAGTTGAAGATTTTGTAAACAAAACTGCTGCGATAAACAGTGATGATTCATACTCTGGTTATGGGGCGCTACTCGAAACTGTTAACCCGTTTGTTGAAAAAGGAAAGTTTTTTAAAAAAACTATAATTTGTGGTTCTCACCGTCAATCAATGAAAGCGATTGTAGATAAACAAGCAGATGTCGCAGCTATAGATGAAGTTGTTTGGAACCTCGGATTCGATTATGAACCCGCAGTTGATCGTTTAAGAGTTATAGGAAAAACCCAACCGATGCCCGCACCGCCACTTATAACCAACTGGTCTAATAATTCATTACGAAACGTTTTAAACGAAGCTATAGAAGAAGCAGTTATCTTGCTGGATGAAACAACTAAATCAGCACTGCAACTTTATGGATACAAACTTATGAACTCCGCTGACTATGAACAGATTTCAAAACAGTTAAATGAAATCAAAGATCCGCAAACAATTCTCGGAATGACCTAGTTTAACGAAGTGACAATGCAAGGGTATTCCAAAAAATTTTTATGAAAACAGCGCGCCTGGAGGGAGTCGAACCCCCGACCTTCTGATCCGTAGTCAGACGCTCTATCCAGCTGAGCTACAGGCGCTTTTGCAGGAGTTTACGGTCAACATTACTTTTCCGTTCACTTCCACGGTCTTAAATTTTTTGCGGAGAGGGAGGGATTCGAACCCTCGAAGAGCTATTAAGCCCTTACTCCCTTAGCAGGGGAGCGCCTTCAACCTGACTCAGCCACCTCTCCTAACAATCTGATGCTATCGGGTGACAGAGAGGCAGAGAAAGTAACGGTAGGATCATTTACGGAGGGTTGGCAGAGCGGACGATTGCGATGGTCTTGAAAACCATTGATCCTCACGGATCCGCGGGTTCAAATCCCGCACCCTCCGCCATCAGTTTTTAGATTATTTACCTATACGACCACGAAGTTCATCAAGCCATGAGTCAGCTTTTTCAGAGTCAACAGTTGCCTTATTCGAAATCAAATTCTCATCTCCAGCAGCAGGATAAGAGCCCAAAAATTTAACCGAACCATTTTTTACATGAAGATTTTTTAGACAATCAGCAACAACTTCATCAGAAATATGTCCTTCAAGATCTATTAAAAAACAATAATTACCCAAACCTTTTTTCGTAGGTCGTGACTCTAAACGAGTCAAATTAAGAGAACGAGCAGCAAATTCTTGAAGAATCCCTAACAAACTTCCCGGACGATCAGCATCTTGAAAGATAACAATAGAAGTTTTGTCATAACCAGTAGGACTTGGAACACCATCGGAAGCAACAAGAACAAAACGAGTTTCGTTATCCGAATGATCTTGGATGCCACCAACCAATATTTCTAAACCGTAAGCATCAGCAGCTCTTTCAGTTCCAATAGCAGCAAAAGTATCTTGTGATGTGTCGGAAACCTGTTTAGCGGCATCAGCTGTTGAGTTAGCTGCTTCTGTTACTGCATTTGGCAAGTTATTGGACAACCAATCTTTACATTGAGCAATTGCATGAGGAAACGATAAGACAGTCGTAATTTCATCCGAACTTGTGCCAGGTTTGACAAGAAGATTCAATTCAATACTTGAAACAACTTCACGTTGAATTAATAAGTCCGCATCGAAAGTTAGAGTGTCTTGAGTGATATTTACACTGCCCTCAATTGAGTTTTCAATTGCTACAAAAGCAAGATCAACCTCATTATTTGAAACCTGTTTAAGCGCTTCAGGAATTGAGGCAACACTAACTAGTTCTAGTTCCCTCAAATCAGTTTGATTTAAAAGAGCCTGTTCTGTAAATGTTCCCGAGGGACCCAAATACGCAAGACGTTTATTTTCACCCACACAATAAGGATAGTGAAGTATCTCAAAATGGATCGAACAAATTAAACAAGACTTACTAAGCGTTCAAAAAATGAATCAAAACTCATAAATTTCCGTACCCTATTAATGTGAATCCAGATACAGACCGCCTTTATTTCAAACAACTCCTTTCAGGGAGAGATTTTGGGAATACTGATAATTTGGCTAAACAAATGGTTAATTTTGTCTATCTAATAGGGGACAGAGAAACCGGTGAAGCAGTAATCGTTGACCCTGCATATGACATAGATGCCTTACTTGAAATACTTGAAGAAGACGGCATGCAATGCAGCGGTGTTTTAGCTACCCATTACCACCCAGATCATGTTGGTGGATCAATGATGGGCTATGACATCGTCGGAGTTAAAGAATTATTAGAACAGGTTTCAGTTCCTATTCATGCCCAGAAAGAAGAAGCTGAATTCATAACTAAAGTTACCGGTCTTGAAAATAAAGATGTAATGGAACATTCAAGTGGCGACATAGTAACTGTCGGCGAAATAAAAATTGAGTTGATACACACACCGGGTCACACGCCTGGTAGCCAATGTTTCTTAGTTGAGAATCGACTTGTAGCAGGCGACACTTTGTTTTTGGAAGGTTGTGGACGAACTGATTTGCCGGGTGGGGACCCAGCAGCTTTGTATGACAGTTTGCATAATCGATTGTCAAAAGTACCGGACGAAGCAACTCTTTTTCCAGGGCATTTATACTCGCCTGAACCAAGTGCACAAATGGGTCACACGAGGCAACAAAATTATGTTTTTTTACCACGCACTGAAGAACAGTGGTTAACAATGTTTGCTGGTTAATATAAGAATTCCAAGACGGAGGATTTAATGTTTAAAGCTTTACTTGCTGAAAAAAATGAAGAAGAAATAAATGTAGAAATACGTGAACTCAATAATGAAGACCTACCCGAAGGGGATGTATTAATTGATGTTGAGTTTTCAACAATTAATTACAAAGATGGGTTAGCGATTACAAATAAATTACCCGTAATACGTTCTTGGCCTATGGTGCCAGGAATTGATTTAGCCGGAGTTGTTTCAGAATCAGAACGTGCTGACATACCAGTAGGGAGTTCTGTTGTAGTTAATGGCTGGGGCATAGGTGAAGACCACTGGGGAGGTTTTAGCCAGAAGGCGAGAGTAAATGGTGATTGGACAGTGCCTCTTCCGGAAGTTTTTACCACTAAACAAACTATGGCAATAGGGACAGCTGGTTATACGGCGATGCTTTGCGTTCTTGCTCTAGAAGATCATGGGGTGATTCCAGACTCTGGCCCAGTTCTTGTAACAGGTGCTGCAGGAGGGGTGGGAAGTGTTGCAATTAGCATCCTTGCGAATCTTGGATATGAAGTGCACGCTTCAACGGGAAGAGCTGAAGAAACTTCGTATTTGCAAAATCTTGGCGCGGTAGGAATTATAGATCGTTCAGAATTGTCAGAACCTTCCAAAAGACCTTTAGCGAGGGCGCAGTGGGCGGGAGCAGTTGATGCTGTTGGTAGTCATACGCTTGCAAATGTATTAACGACCGTTATGGATGAAAGATCGGAAGAGCGTCGTGTAGGGAAAGAGTGTAGATCT
>ENA-UPTF01000877-UPTF01000877.1-marine-metagenome-genome-assembly--contig:-NODE-877-length-20077-cov-4.715400_pt1 | contig 20077 bp, 23 predicted proteins | sample MGYA00238166_ERZ767019 | MGnify/ENA primary metagenome ERZ767019 (study PRJEB28930, sample SAMN06266391) | marine metagenome | isolation source: Sea water from 250 m depth | place: Atlantic Ocean | study... | reverse complement strand
TTTGATAGCTATGCACTACTTACTCCTCATTCTTAGTCCTTTAATTGGTTTTTTATTAGATCAAAATTAGAAATTTTATACATAAATTTCATTATGTTAAGCATTGATAAATTTTCATGTAGGAATTTGTAGATAGGCTTAATTTAGAAATTTTTTACTGCATATAAGTACAGAAAATGAACTGGTGTTTACTTTTATCTGGATTTTTAATAAGCTCAATACTCTTCTCGTCTATTTGTCATTCAGCTCTTGGCAACGTAGATGCTGATATTTCTATCCTGTATGATCAAGCAAATAAACATCTACAAAATGGTGAACTTCGAGAAGCAGTTAATATTTATGATGAAATATTATTGATTTCACCGGAAAATGTTGATGCGCTACTAATGAAAGGTATTGCACTTAGTAATTTAGATAGGCATAAGCAGTCTATGAAAGAACTTTATAAAGTTCTGGAACATGAACCACAAAATATTTCAGCACTTCTTGGAATGGGTGTTGGTTTCGGAAATTTTGGTGAGTATAAAGAAGCACAAAAATATTTTGATTCTGCATATTCGGTTGTACCAGAAAATCATGTTGTTATTAACTACAAAAATTTTGCCGAAAATGTCGTAAAAAAATATCCATACAATGAAGTAGAAAAACCAGAAATTTTTCAAGTAAGTATAATTGAGGAAGTTCCAGTGTGGGTAAAAAACACTGCTGAGTGGTGGGCTGATGATAAGATTGAGGATTCTGAATTTATAACATCGATACAATTCTTGATAAAAAATAATATAATCAAAATAAATTCTATAGAAAAACAACAAAGTGCACCGCAGGGAATTCCAGTGTGGGTAAAAAACACTGCTGGGTGGTGGGCTGATGATAAGATTAAGGATTCTGAATTTTTAGCAGGAATTTATTTTCTTATAGAAAATGGATTACTGGTGGTTGAGATATCAGAAATTTCTGAAATGACAGATGAGGAAAGAAAAATTGCTGATAGAAATCGCTGGCAATTTGCCAGATATTTAGATAGGATTGAAAAAACTGTTAATGATGATAAGCGCTACATTGAATATCCAAATCCAAGTGGTGATGTAATTAAGAAATTCCTAAGAGATTATATGAAATGGAATTTTGAGCAACAGATTGAAATTGGGAATAAAAGTTTTCCAGACCCAACATATGCACTAGATGATGGAGTCTACCACTTGCAATACAAAATATACATAAATAAACAGCCAATAGGTCTTCCATTAGACCATGTTAGCACACTTGCTAACTCATTCAAGTATTGGAAAGGAGAAGAATTTCAAGCAAATGATGGAAAACCAGTGAAAATACATTTTGTTGTGTCAGACTCAAAAGTTGATGCAAATCTATGGGTCACATGGGTAGTTCGTGATATTGGTGAGAATGTGCTTGGTCACGCAAACCTTGGAAAAGGGGTTATAGAGGTTGCACTTGGTGGATATGCATGTGATGGAAATTTTCAACTATTTGATGTAGAAACTGTTGAAATCATTATGACACATGAATTAGGACATGGTATTGGACTTAGACACACCACTGACCCAGATAGTATAATGTATCCAATGATCAAAGAAACAAAATATGCTTATTGCTTGCTTGACGTTAAGTAATGGTTAAAGCCACTAAACAAGAATAAATAAACTATCTAAAAACAAATATTCATCCAAGTGCTCTTGAATGCTTTTGTGTATGAGGTCTCTCTCCTGAATATTTTCTACGCATGTGACCTGATGGTCTTCCATAAAGTAATTCTAAGAACCAACTTTCATGCTCAATCTCTTCCATAAGTATATCTTTTGCAATATCATATGTTGCAGGATCTTTGTTTTGTGTCATTTTACATACTTTATTCCAATTTACAATCGCTCCTTGTTCTGCCTTAAGGCATTTTTCTAAAATTGCTTTTAGATCTGTAGGATTTGGTGGTAATTGTAAAAATTCACATCCTGACATTTTGATGAATGCTTGAGCGTCGTTTGGTATACTGCCACCTAATTGATAGATGCGCTCAAGACATGATTCGAAGTGACTTAAATCTTCTAACCGTGCATCTTCTATCACACCTTTAATTCCCTCACCTTCTAATCCAGTGCAATGCATTCTTAGATTTGTAAAATAATAATATGCTGTGAACTCTACTGATGCGTTTGTCACTAGAAGTTTGATAAGTTTATCGACATCAATACCATTTTTCTTAAGAATTTCCAAACCGACTACTTTTGGCTGTTTCTGCTTGACCAAGGATTATTCTAAAATATGCTTCGATAAAAATGGATATGGAATTTTACGCACATTTCATACTATTAACCAGTATAAATGATGTAAAGTGTTTTAAAGCCAAGAAGAAAATTAAACATAAAAATTGTCAAATTTAGAACGATGTCCTGCATGTAACAAATCATCTTTGGTTATAGATGAAAATACTGGTGAGAAGTTATGCAGTACGTGTGGAGTAGTAATTTCTGAAGATAGAGAGTCTGGGGGTCCTGAATGGAGAACTTTTGCAAATGATGGTGGAAGTAAAAGTAGGGTTGGTTCTGGCACATCAATTACCATACATGATATGGGATTGTCAACAATGATTAATCCCATAAATATCGATGCAACGGGAAAGCCACTATCGTCTGCAATGAAAAAATCAATTGACCGATTGAGAACATGGAATTCACGTTCACAGGTGAACTCATCATCAGATAAAAATTTACGGCAGGCGTTGAGTGAAATGGATAAACTCAAAGATAAATTATCATTAACTGACGCTGTAATTGAAAAAGCTGCGTATACTTACCGAAAAGCAAACGAAAAGAAACTGGTTAAAGGAAGATCAGTGAATGGACTTGTGGCAGCATGTGTGTATGCAGCATGCAGAGATGCAGAAACTCCAAGAACTCTTGACGATGTCGCTGATGGAATTAATGTTAGAAGAAAAGATGTTGCAAGATGTTATAGATTAATTTTTAGAGAACTTGATCTCAAAGTACCTATTGCAGATCCGGTTAATGGAGTTGCGAGAATTGCAAGTGAAGCTGGCTTAGGTGAAAAGACCAAACGAAAGGCTATTGCACTACTAAACAAGGCTAAGAAAATTGGAATGGCTGCTGGTAAAGATCCAATGGGATTGGCGGCGGCTGCATTATATCTTGCATGTATAACCGACGGTGGAAATACAACTCAAAGAAATATTTCAGATGCATCAGGTGTAACAGAAGTCACTATACGTAACAGATGTGTTGGATTAAGACCATTACTATAGATTAGAAGTGTATAATTTGTGTACAGTGAAAAATTTATTCAGATTGTTCTAATGAATCATCTACCTTCCGTCTCATTACTAAAAACATACCGACTGTTAATCCACATTGATATATTGAGTAGAGAATTATTTGAAAGACCGTTGGAACATAGTCAGTAAATTTACCAAGCAATGAAACAATTAACACAATCACGCTAATTGCAAATATAAAATATCTTGCAATGGGTGGAATATCTGCAAACTTAAAGATCAGAATTAAAGATATTGTCACAAAGATTCCAATCACTGCTAACACCCCTGCATTTAATCCAAGCAAATCAATTAGTAATGTGAATGCACCTTCTGGAGTTTGAGGGATTACAAATTCTGTCATTGAAACCTTTGAAGGATCTGCAAATTTGGATATATTCCCAGATGCGTTAATTGCAAATAATATTAATAACGTGATAGATATTCCTTTTGCATATTTTTTTAATTTAGGAAATTTTTTTCTTATGCCTCTTGCTAAAATTGCACCTTGTAATAGTCCAATTCCAAAGACAATACCAAATGTAATGAGAAAATTTTCTTCTGCAATCTGTAAAAGATCCAAACTTATCACCATATCAAATAATCAATCTTTTTTAAAGACAAGGCTTACAAATTTCGAACAAATTGGGAAACTGTAAGTATGCACTTGGATTATCTGTGGATTATACCAAATAAAAATAATAATTCTAATTAGATATTGATTATGTATTTGACAAATTTTTTAATATACACTTGAAGGATGGAATGTATGCGTGTTTTTTATTCACAGAAAACTGAATCGATAATCAAAAAATTTGAGCTTACATATTGGAGGAAAAAAATACAGGAATGCCTAAATGAAACACATCAAGAGCTTTCAGATAATTGGATGCGATGTGCAATAGGTGAGCGTATGAAGATTGAGGGTCGTTTTCTAGAAAATGTTAAAGATCTTACACCAGAAGCAATTAAGCTTGGATATGATTTTTCAGTTGCTATGGATGAAAGGGATAATGATGAGGCATTAAGGATAATTGAAAGAATCGAAAAACTTCAAACTATTTGGCGAGATGAAATATGATGCCAGGGCTGGTAGAACAGGACCCATATTTAAGAATCAAGAAATTTTTTGACGAAAAAAAATTTGATGATGTTATTAGTTATTGCCAAAAATTGCTATCAAAAGATCCTAAAAATAAAATTGCACTCCAAAACATTAGTACTGCATATAATATGGTTGGAGGATATCATGATGCAATACGCAATTCTGAACAAATGCTAGAGATTGATGAAACTGATGTATTTGCACTGAAAAATAGAATGTTTGCATATGAAAAACTAGAAAATTATGATGAAGTTTTAAAATGTTGTGAAAAGATATTGAAGCAAAATAAGGATGATGTTGACACACTTATTGGAAAAGGAATTGTCCTTAATAAAACAGGAAAACATGATGATGCAATTTCTGTATACAAAAAAGTTCTAGATAATGACAAGAAAAATTTGGATGCACTAATGAACATAGCAATAACATACAACTATCTTCAAAAATATGAGGATGCAATTACATACTATGATATGATTCAGGATATAACACAAAAATTCTCAAATATACCGATTGACAAATCAAAGGCGTTTAAAGCACTTGGAAAAACTGATGATGCATTCTTAGCAGCCCAAGGAATTACATTGCATGAAGCTGAAAAAATAAAGATGGATGCAAAATTAAAGGATTGCACTGTTCAACATGTATTTGAATTAAAAAGATTTCACGATTCATCGCAAATGAAATATAATGATACAAACTGATAAGATCTGGAATCAGGTAGTACATTATTACATTGATAAAAAAGGATATTCAAAAGAAGATGCAAATAAAATTGCACAGAGGATTGTCACTAGGGAGATAAATAGAAAGATATGTCAAAATGTATCATGTAACCACTTGGTAGACGAACATATTGACAAAAAGGAGGCTTGCCTAGTTTCTACATGCACATGTAAAGAATTTCTCGTTGGTGGTAAGTGATACTACATACGCTCAGGTGAAGATATTCCCAATAATGAAAATGCATTTTTGAGTGTTCTTCTGTAAGTATCCACTAGGCATAATCTGGAATTTTTTAGTTCTGTAGTTTCTGCCCCATTTACGCTTACATGTTCATAAAATGATGAAAATGTTGTTGAAAGCAAGTAACAATACTTGGCAATAATTTTTGGTGAAAAATTCTTGGCGGCATCACTTAGATGGGCATCATACATAGAAATCACTTTTACCAATTGTGTTTCATATGGATCCTGTAAATTTGTGAAATCTGTATCAAAATTAGGTTTTACAGTAGATTTTTCTAAAATTCTTGTTGCTCTAGCATAAGAATATTGTATGTAACTGCATGTATCACCCTCTAATTTTAACGAATTTTCAAGATCAAAAGTTATGATCTTATCAAGATCAGGTTTTATCATCTCATATCTGATGGTTCCAACTGCAACATCTTTTGCAATTTGTTCTAATCTTTCTTTATCTAGATCATCATTTCGTTTATGGGATTCGTCAAAAACTTTTTTCTTTAAATTTTCAATCACTAAATCTGCATTAATGTAAATACCTTTACGGCCAGACATTTGAGTAGAATATCCTTGTATAGATTTTATTGCTTTATCAGATATATATCGAATGTCCTTCGGTAATGATTCAATAGTACTAAGACTCAAAGTGACAGATTCGTATCCAAGGTGAATGTATGATCCTTTATGTTTGAATTTCGACATTAAATTAGTCACAATATCTTGTAGGCGTTTTTGCCTATTATCAATGACTGTGATTACCTTATCCCCAAAGAAATTAATGTTTTCATCCAAATTCTGATCTAGATCATCCAAAGTTGTTTCATATAGTGCTTGATTATTATTTTGTATGGAATGAATTTTGTATTTGAATGGATCATCAATTAGACCAAGTTTCCATGCAGCATATGGAATGTCTTTTGCAATGTATGTTGCAACGCCATTACTACGAACAAGAACTTTATCGTCTTCACCATCAGTAGGAATCACCCAACATCCTGCGTTATCGCCAGATGATTCAAACTTAACCAAATTATCAGATTTGAGTTTTTCAAATATTATATTCCAAAGTTTTGAATGAATTATCTGTGATTCGAAATTGAGACAGTCATAAAATACACCTAATTCCCAAACTGTCTTTAACTGTTCATCCAAAACTCTTCTGGTTATTTTCTTGGCATATTTTGAAACTTCACTACTTTCATCTTCTATTTCCTGTAATACCTGATGACGTTTTTCTTCTAATGATTTGTCAGATTTGTATGACTCGGTAGTCTTTACATAAATGTCATCACCGCAATAATGATCAAATTTTTTGTCATTTGGTGGTATATCTGAAAGACCAGCAAATCTAAATCCGACAATGATGTCTGCTACTTGCAAGCCAGAGTCATCAACATAATTCAAGACTTTAACATCAAAATTCACTTTTTTTAGAATTCTAGCGACTATATCACCTAGTACTACATTACGAATGTGACCTATGTGTAATGCCTTGTTTGGATTAACAGATGTGTGCTCTACAACTATCTTTTCATTCTTTCCAATATCCAAGAAGGGGTAGTTATCTCGTAATGCTTCAGAAATAACACGTTTGGTGAAAAATTCGTAATTTATTTCAAAATTAAGATTACCTGTAGGATGTGCAGTGACCCTTTTGAATTCGGAATTTGGCTTGATCACGTATAATGAAGAAATATTTTTAGAAATATCATAAGGATTTTGCTTTAACCGCTTTGCCAGCAAGAATGCCACATTACATGTAATGTCACCAAAACCTGGCTTGGATGCATCTACTGAGAAATTTACATCGCCATATTGCTGATTTTTTATAATCTCATTGATATTATGCCTAACCTTACTTAGTAGTTCAAGAAATGTCATCTTACACCTATAATTCAGATGAAATCATATCTAAGCCTTCTAACACACCTTCTCCTGACTCTTTAGTTGTAACAATTCTAGCAACTTTCTTCAGATCGTCGATTGAATTGTTCACTGCTATATTATTTGGAATTAGGTTGAAGAGAGGGACGTCTGTTTCGCTATCCCCAATTGCAATTGCATCCTTTACATCACATTGTAGCATTTTTAATGCCTCTAAGAACCCAGTTCCCTTATCAATTCCCCTTGAATTGATATGAAATGCATAACCACTGTCAAACAAACCAACATCAAGTCCTTCATCATCTAAAATCTTTTGTGCTTTATTGATGTCAAATGTTCGCTCAAGTACAACTTCTGTCATTCTAGGGAAAACAGGTTTTTCTTTTATTTCTCCATCAACTCTATTTTGTAAAAATGCCAGTGCATGAACACATTCACCCTTATTTCCAATAATTTTATGCTGCATGATATCACCGTGGGTAATACAGCCACCATTCTCACCTACTGCGAGATGTGTCAAGCCTCCAAAAATTGATAGAAGATATCCTTCAACTGATGATCGACCTGTGACTAAGATTATTTTATGACCGTCATCCTTTAACTGTCTTAATTTTTTTAACGCACCTAAATGTATGGTTCCCCAACCATTCAATGTTATTGTACCATCAATATCAATGGCAAGGATTTTTTTGCTCAATACTATTCTTATACATATTAGCAATAATATATGAAGTGTATTAAATGAGATAAAAATAGGTGGAGTAATGGGGGTTCCAGAAAAGATCAAAGCAATTCAAGATGAAATTCATAGAACACAGTTAAACAAAGCTACAGAACATCACATAGGACTTCTTAAGGCAAAAATTGCCAAACTAAAACGAGAGCAAGAAGCTATTGCTATAAAAAAGAGTTCAAAAAAATCAGATGGGTTTGATGTTAAACGAACTGGGGATGCAACAGTTGTATTCATTGGTTTACCTAGTGTCGGAAAATCTACTTTGCTTAACAAGTTAACAGGCTCAAAATCAGCTGTTGGCGCATACCAGTTCACTACGTTAACTGTTGTACCAGGAGTACTAGAACATCGAGGTGCAAGAATTCAGATGCTTGATTTGCCCGGGATCATTAAAGGTGCTTCAAGCGGTAAGGGATTAGGAAGGAGAATTTTATCAGTGGCAAGAAGTGCAGATATTGTATTACTTGTACTAGATGTGTTTCAGCCATATCATGAGGATGTCTTGATTAATGAATTAAACAATATTGGACTTAGACTTAATCAGAAGCCACCAAACATAGTGATTGAAAAATCTACAACTGGAGGCATCGCAGTGGCGCAACAAGTAAAATTGAAAAAAATGTCAGAAAAACTTCTTAGAGATATTCTTAATGTGTATGGGTATACCAGTGCACGAGTTGTAATACGTGAAGATATTAATTCTGAACAACTTGTTGACTTTATTACAGGAAATAAAACGTATGCAAAAGCAATAACAATATTAAATAAGATTGATCTAGTTGATGATAAATTTCTCAAGAATGTATCAAAAAAAATTAAAACAAAATTTATTCCAGTTTCTGCGGATGCAGATATTAATGTTGCAAAACTGAGAGATCAAATTTATGATGAACTAAACTTTATCAGAATATATCTACGGCCAAAAGGAGGAGAGACTGATTATAAAGAACCTCTAATAATTAGAAAAGATAATTCGGTACTTGATGTTTGTAATCAATTACATAGACGTATGAGAAAAGATTTTAGATTTGGTCATGTTTGGGGTAAGAGTGTAAAATTTGGTGGGCAAAGAGTTGGGTTAAATCATATACTGCAAGATGAAGATGTGTTAACAATAATTAAAAAGAAATAACCATTAAAGATAATGCTGTTAAAAAGAAAATTTTATGAGAGAGAGACAGTAATTGTTGCAAAACAATTACTTGGAAAAAAAGTGACACGTCGAATTGGAATGAAAGATCTTTCAGGTATTATCACAGAAACTGAAGCCTATAGAGGGAGTGATGATCCTGCAAGTCATGCTGCGATTAAGATGACTGTAAGAAATAAACCAATGTTTGGACAAGTTGGTATATCCTATATTTATTTCACATATGGAATGTATTTCATGTTTAACATTGTGGCTAAAAGTAAAAAGCAGAATGCTGGTGCAGTGTTGATTCGTGGATTATATCCACAAAATGGAGTCAATATTATGAAAAAAAATAGGCAAATTGAAGATGTCAAAAAACTTACAAATGGGCCAGGTAAACTCACACAAGCATTGGATATCACCATGAATCATTATGATCATGATCTGACAAAAAAATCAGAATTGTATATCAGCGATGGAATAAAAATTAAAAAAACTACTCAAAAACCTAGAATTGGAATTTCAAAAGGGTTAGATAAACATTGGAATTTCAGCTTTAATGCAAATGACTATTTCTGATCGTCATCGTCATCTTCTAATGTCCATGGAACAACTCGCCCTAATACACGACTCCAATCTAAACGAAGCATGAGTAAGACTATAGCAGTCATTGCAGCCCCAAATCCAATAATTCCAATCAATATAGGAGTTGGATCTTCAAGGTCATCAGTTGATGATATGCCAAAACTCTCAAATATTGGATCTATCATTGTACCGCTCATATAATGTGATAGGATGACAATTACATAACATAAAACCAACTTACCAGTTAATGTAGCAACGAAGAATTTTCTAGGATTATATTTTGCCAGACCTAATGGAACATAAACTAAATCATCAGGAATTGGTGTAGCTGCTGCAAAAAATGCTGCACCTGCACCATATCGCTTTACTAATTTTTGAAAAGGAAGCATTCGTTGTTTTGTCTTTTCTGAAATAATTTTTCTGCCTCCATAACTTGCGTAAAAAATTATCTGCTTAGCAAGAGTAGATGTGACCGCTGCCACAATGGCAAGAATGTGAATGTTAAACTGATCACCCACTGACATTGTTATTAGTAAGATGAACGATGGAATTGGAACAAATGGAATGAGTGAACCAAAAAAGCTCACTATTGTGAGACCTATATAGCCAACTTCAGAAGAGAAAAACGGAAAAAAATCCCAAATATCCAATAGAATAAGATTTCATCATCACTATGAAAAGATATCTAATAATCACTAAAATAATCCAGAAACCAGATTCTAATAAATGGCTGAAAATGTAAATTATGAAATTGCTGATTTAATTTCAAAGATTAGTCCATATATCAGATTTGTAGGTGTTATTAGTAAGTCTGGTCAACTATTGGCAAACCGTAGGCGGGAAGATTTGGAACCATTGCTAGACCAAAAAAGTACACTATATCAATTTGCACAAATTGCTATCAAAACAGAATTGGAAGAACAGTTCGACGAACAGTTAGGTGAAACTGAATTTGTTTGGGAAGAGAGGACTAAAGTACAAACTATTGCATTTTCTGTCTCTGGAAAAAGAGTATGGATTACAATTGATAAAAATGTCATACGAACTGAAATATTGCGAATAATTGATTCATGTTTACCTGTTGTAAAGCGTTATTCATAAAGCCAACATAAAACATAACCACTCTTTGTCTTAATTTTAGGTGGATCTTTTTTGCATTTCTCCATAGCATCAGGACACCTATCATAGAATTTACATCCTTCTTCTGGATTTACCAAATTTGGAGGAATCCCAGGGATAAATTTCGGTTTTGTATCTTTTGTTAAGACAGGAATTGACTCTAACAGACCTTTTGTGTATGGATGTTTAGGCTCAAGAAAGATTTCAGACGAATCTCCAAATTCAACCATTTTACCACCATACATAATTCCAATTTTTTCTGCAACTTCAGATAACACCGCTAAATCATGTGAAATGAGCATGAATGTCATTCCATCTTTTTTCAGTTTTTTAAACAGATTGAGAATCTGTGCTTGTATCAAAACATCTAATGCTGTAGTTGGCTCATCTGCTATCACAAATTTTGGTTTTAGTAGTAATGCCATTGCAATAATTACACGCTGCTTCATCCCACCACTTAGTTCATGCGGGTATTTTTTTAGAATGTTTTTTTCTAAGTTTACAGATTGAAGTGAATTAAGAATTGTCTTTTCAAAATCACCGTTAAAACTATGCTCTTTGAGAATTTCACCAAACTGTTCTTTTATAGTAAAAACTGGGTCCAGTGAATTCATGGCACCCTGAAACACCATAGTGATATCTTTCCATCGATGTTTTTTATTAAATTCTGAATCTGAGATTTCTAAAAACGATGTTCCATCGAAGATTATTTTACCAGAAACTATCTTTCCATTTGACACCATTCTGATTAATGACAAACCAAGCGTGCTTTTTCCACATGCACTTTCCCCTGCAATTCCTATTGATTCACCTTTTTCTAATGAAAAACTAACATCCTCTAATGCATGAACACTTCCCTTTGATGTATTATAGTGTGTAGTCAGATTCTCGATGGAGATGAATGTCATAATTATTCTACTCTTGAGATATGTAGAAAACAACACTAACATCAGTTCTAATCTCTTCATCACCTGACATTATTGGTGCAGATTTCATAGATTCAGTAAATCCATCAAATGATGCACGCATTGGACTATCATAATATGGCATCATGTTATCGTGTATGATCACAGATTTTACTCCAACAATTTTTTGTTTTAATGGAACAAGTGCTTTTTCTGCCTTTTGTGTTGCATCATTAATTGCATCAGCAATTAGACCATCCGCAATTTTTTGCAACTTATCTTCTGACAATTGAAATGATATATTATCAACACGATTTGCGCCAGAAGAAACTGCAATATCAATTATGTCTCCCGCAGAATCAATTTTGTCAGTTTGTATAGATAAAATGTTAGATACGTGATATCCAATTAAAATTTGTTGATAATTATCATTAGAATCCTTTATGCTGTCATATAACGGATAAATTCTAAAATTTGATGTCTGGATATCATCTTCAGAGATTCCATAACTGGTTAATGAAGAAATAACAGAATTTAGTAAATTGGAGTTGTTCAATAATGATTCATTTGCGGTTTGTGCTTCAGATTCTACTCCAAGAACCACAATTAGTGTGTCAGAGTTTGAAGAAGCTGTTGCACTGCCAGTGACAGAAATTGTTTGCTCCGAAGGATCATATTTTTCCAACCAATGCGTGATTAACTCATCAGATAATTCATAATCAGTATTTTGAGATACACCTTGGTTTTCAATCTGTGTTAACGTCACTGCAAACGCCAGAACTAATATTACGCCAATGATTACCGCAAAATTAATTCTATTATCCATGTCATACCTAAGAAAAACAGCATGTTATATCATCTTTGGTGCTAAGTTTTTACGTGAAACAATATCCAACAATAGTATGGACATTACAAGGTCACATCTAATAGAAGATCTCAGTTCATCCATGGATGGACAAGATGTGATTTTTGGCGGATGGGTAGTGGATCTTCGCAAGCTTGGGAAAATGGCATTTCTAACAGTACGCGATGTCACAGGAATGTGTCAAGTGATAGTAAAGGGTGAATCGATAGATTTACTCGAGGGGCTAAATAGACAAAGCGTGGTAAGAGTTTCTGGTAGAGTTCAACCAAGCAAGGCAAATGATTTTGAATTTGAGATTGCAGCTCATACAATAGATATACTTGCAAAAGCAGAGTATCCACTCCCAATAGACCCAATTGGAAGACTTGAGAGCGATATAGACAATCGTCTAAATTCAAGAGCCCTTGATATGAGAAACCAGAAAACCGCATCAATATTCAAGTTAAGGCACAGTGTGTTAGCATCAATCAGAGAAACATTAACTAACAAAAAATTTATCGAAATTACAACACCGAAAATTATTGGTAGTGCAAGTGAGGGAGGATCAAACCTTTTCGGATTAGAATATTTTGGAAGACAGGCATATCTTGCACAAAGCCCACAACTATACAAAGAACAAATGACGATAGGACTAGAAAGAGTGTTTGAAATTTCGTCATTTTACAGGGCAGAAAAGTCCCATACTGGAAGGCATCTAAGCGAATTTACCAGTGTAGATATTGAATCTGCGATGATGGACTATACTGATGTAATGGATATTTTAGAATCAATCGTACTGGATGTATTCAAAAATACATCAGAAAAATGTAAGACTGAGCAAGATGAAATTGGTCATAAAATTGAGATTCCAAATTCACCATTTGAAAGAGTGACATATACTCAAGCATTAGATGAGCTAAATTCTGCAGATATAAAACTAGAATTCGGAGAAGACCTGCTAGATTCTCACCTAAGAACATTAGGTGAGAAACATTCTGGATTTTTCTTTTTAACTGACTGGCCAATAAAACTCAAACCATTTTACATTCATGAAAAAGATGACGACCCAAGTCTTTCACGCTCTTTTGACTTGCAGTATGGATACTTAGAATTATCATCTGGTGGTAGACGTTTACATGATCCTGAGCAACTAAAAACCAGATTAAAAGATCAGGATCTGGATCCTACAAGCTTTGAAGAACATCTCAAAACATTTGGTTGGGGAATGCCACCACATTCTGGTTGGGGAATGGGATTAGATCGACTAATGACAGTTCTAGTTGGAATTGATAATGTCCGAGAAGTGGTATTATATCCAAGAGATCCTGACAGATTAAAGCCCTAGGTAATTGGTGTGGCAAACACAATTGGATAACCGTCTGGATCACGTACTTGAAAATATCTCTCTCCCCAATCTGCATTTGTAGGCACCGTCTCAAATTTTCCTAGTTTTGAAACAATATCATCATTTTTTAGATACTGATATAATGCATCAACATCATCTGTATGAAAAATAATTCTGCAGGAATCATGGTTCAAAAGCCTCGCATTCAGTAGTCCATCTGCTTTTTGTTTGCTTGAGATTTTTTCTATATTCAAAAACATATCTGGTGATTCGCTAATTTTGAAGGTAGTAAAATTTGAATTTGGTCCTCCATATGACAATTCAGATTTTGGTATACTAGAATAAAACATACATGATTTTTTCATGTGTTCTGTAAATATTGTAATTGCAGATATTTTTGTCACTTTCATGATATAGTAATTAGATTGAAATTATTTCAAGTTTTGAGTCACTATCAATGCCAAATCTATCAACGAAGCCTGATGTAACTTCAAGTACATATTTTGAATTATCAGCCGATATACCATCTGAAGTACAACTCATAACTTCTAGTGGCGTTTTACACGGTAATACGTCTCTTAGAATTTCAACAACATTTCCGTTCTGATCAAACCAGATTATATCAAGATTAAATTGCATGTTGAGCATCCACATAGATCTTTCTCCTGGTTCATCAAAGACAAACAGCATTCCTTGATCGTATGATAAAGTATCTTGAAACATTAAACCACGTGCTTTACGTGGTTCAGTATCTGCAATCTGAACTTCAAGAAATTTCTCATCCAGTTTTATTGTACCTAATGGAAAATTTACTTGTTCTAGTTTTACTTCTGATGGCATAGAAGCAATTCCTGCAACACCAACAATAACAGCAGCAATTCCAATTGGAATCAGAACCTGAAATCTAGTTGGCATGAATTATGGTATCTCAAACATGATAAAAACTAAGATACTCATGTAGTTCTAAAATTATTAATTGAACTAATCGTCTCTTTTGTATGCTGACCAATATCCTTCAATGTAGAACCATTGTATTTTTTATCTAGATATCGTCCAGCCAATATCATTGGAGCTCCAACTGCACATGTGACACCAGTTGGTTCCGGAATCCATAACATAATAAATCCAAGTTTTTGCATCTTCTTGCCAGGTGCTGATGCCCGATTCAATGCACTAAGTGATGTTGCTGTTTTTTTATCATCTAAACTTGATATGCCAGAATAAAGGTTTGAACGACGTTTTGCAGATTCTCCAATTAGTCTAAGTCGTTTTATTCTTTCTTGTAACTTATCTACCATTTCATTCTGGTCATGAAAAAAATAGTTAAAATTCAGTGATCAAAATGAATTACATTCAAGTCAAGATTTGATAACAAAAATTTGAAATTTATATCAAAGAATGTTCTAGGCAAACAGATTGGAAAAAAAATCATCAAAGAGACTAGATTCAATAAAGGCTGCGCACAAATTAGAAAAACCAGATTCTACCAGAATGGAGGACTATTTAGAAGTAATATCTGAATTAGTTGATATGAAAGGTTATGCTACAACACTTGATATTTCTAGATACATGAATGTGAGTGCACCAAGCGTCACAAAGATGCTAAAACGTTTAGACGAAAACAAGTACTTAGAGTATGAAAAATATCATGGAATAAATCTAACAAAAAAGGGAACACAGTTAGCTGACACAATACGCCAAAAACATAGTATACTACTAGAATTTTTTGAAATTCTAGGCATTGGAAAAGATATCGCAAATCAAGATGCTGAAGGAATTGAACATCATTTGAATCCAAAGACAATTAAACAATTAAGAAAATTTATGACATTCTTAAAATCAAATCCAAAGTTTAGAAATGATTTTAACAGTTTTTAAGAAAAATCTCAATATCGTTTTTTGAATTTACGTCTCTTGAAAAAAGTTTACCGCCTGATGACCGTTTTAGGATCTTTACATGCCCCTTTCTGTTTATTTTGGATGAAAGTAAAAATTCACTATTGGAAAAAATCTCTGCAATATTTCCAGAATACTCTCTCCCAACATCTAATACCAGAGCAGTTCTAGACTCTGAAAAATCAAATGGTAATGCATGACTAATTACTGAATCTGTATTTTTTTCTTCTACATCAATATGTAAATTTAATTCATTTTCAAGATCTTTTATTGTATTCCCATTTCTTCCAATTAAGGCTGGGATCGATTCTTTTGAAACAAAAACTCGAATTCTAGATTCGCTCAGAAACTCAACTGTTGGATTTGAATCAAATCTACGTATTATATCAATAATTTTTTTTTCTGCTAGTGACTCAATTCCATTTTTTTTGTTTTTTTTGTTTTTTTTAGATACTGGCATGATGACGTTCTCTTCACCAAATGTATAGATTTCATACTCTAGATCACCGGTTTCAAAATCACGGATATCAATTACAGGTCTTGCTAGGTCTTGCTCTACCATTCCTGATGGGACTTTTACTTGAAATTCTAATTCATACACCTTTGTAATTCCTCCATCTTTAACAAAGACAACAGTATCCAATATGCTTGGAATTATCCCGAGTTCAATTTTTCCAATAAATCGTTGGATTGCATCTAATGGTGAGTTGGCATGAACTACGCCAACCATTCCAACTCCTGTTAATCTTAGATCACTAAAAGTTCTGAAGTCTTCTCGTCTTCGTACTTCATCAAATATTGTATAATCTGGTCTAACCAAAAGCAAGACATCTGCGGAATTTTCAAAACTACCATCTAGCCGGGTGTACTGAGTAATTCCAGGATCAACTTGTAGATCACGAGGAGACTCAAATGTTTTGACAATCTTTCCATTCCTATTGTAAAAATTTGCAATTCCAGATGCGAGTGTGCTTTTTCCAGACCCAGGGGCACCTGATATCAGAATTCCTTCAGCCTGTTTTTCTAAACGAGACATCAGTTTCTCAGATATGTTATAGTCTTCCAATGCCATTTGCTTTATAGGATGAACAACTGTGATCTCTAAAAGTTCAGAAAACGGAGGTCTTGTGATTGCAATACGATAATCTCTGTATTGTATTACCAATGCACCTGGTTTTGATATCTCCGTATTTCCAAGTGTCTCATCATCTATTGAATGAAGAATTTGAGATACAATTATCTCGAGATAATCTCTATCAAGCGTCTTTTCTCCAACCTCAACTAGTTCAAAATTTCCAGGCTTACCTTTCTTTCCAAGAGGTTTTTGATTTTCTTTTAGATGAACACTCATTGTTATAGGATCAAAGAATTTTAAAAATTCTAAATTCTCTATGTCAGACATATGAAGATTATGCCACAGGTTCTATTATGTGATTCTTTTGGTACTACATATGAGATATCTAAGATTTTTAATCAAGGAATAAGACGGGTTTATGTTAGATTGCATCAACTAGAAAAAATTGCAGAAACAGTGAGGAGTTGCACTAATTGCAAATTATGTGAAACTAGAACTAATGCGGTTCCAGGAAAAGGTAACTTTGCTGCGGATGTTATTTTTGTAGGTGAGGCTCCTGGTAGAAATGAAGATATTCATGGTGAACCATTTGTAGGTGCTGCAGGAAAAAGACTGGATGCAATTTTAGCAGATACTGGAATTGATAGAAAAGACGTCTATATTACAAACATTGTAAAATGTAGACCTCCAAGCAATAGAATCCCATCAAAAGAAGAGGAATTGGCCTGTATTGATTTTATTAATCAAGAAATTGAGATAATCGCTCCTAAGATCATCTGCGTTATGGGGAATACTGCATATGGCACACTTCTTGGGGGAAAAGAAATTACAAAAAATCACGGTAAAATTATTGAGAAAGATGGAAAAAAGTTTTTCATCACATTTCATCCTGCTGCAACAATTTACAATCAGAATCTTATTTATGAATTAAAGAAAGATTTTAAGAAATTAGCCGAGTTTTTGAGAGAGAGTGGTGTGGAAAAACAGTATGAAGAAAGACGATGTGATTTTTGTATGATGAAGACAAGACATGAGATTGTAGTAATACCAAAAATCGTGACTAGAAAGCGAAAATGGTTATTCAAATGTACAAAATGTAATCATGAAAGATGGCTTCAACCATACAGAACCGTTGCAGAAAGTCTCTACTAGTATAAATGACTCTGAAGTTCTATTTGTTCCTCAGATGAAATAATTCCTTTTTTTGCAAGTATTTCTAACATATCTTTGAACAACTGTTTTTGTTCTTCTGACATGCCGCCTGTTGGTCCTTTGTCACCTGGTGGACCTGGTGGGCCACGTGGACCTGCAGCACCAACTGGGCCCTGAGAACCTCTTGGACCTGCTTCACCTGATGGGCCTGGAGAACCCTGTGGACCTTGTTCACCTTGTGGTCCCTGTATTCCTTGTGGACCACGTGGACCTTTGTCACCAGTTAATCCCTGTGGACCTTGATCACCCTGTGGTCCCTGTGGACCTCTGTCTCCTGATGGTCCTGGTGGACCTGTAATTCCTTTGTCACCTGGTGGACCTTGTGGACCACGTGGACCTTTATCACCACCTGGACCAGTAATTCCAAATTTTCCTTTCTCACCTTGTGGACCTTGTGGACCTGGAGCTCCTTTGTCACCTGGTGGACCTGTAATTCCTTTGTCACCTTTTTCTCCGTGTCCACCTGGAACTCCTTTGTCGCCTTGAATTCCTGGTGGGCCTGTTGAACCTTTGTCGCCTTTATCACCACGTAAACCTGTTAATCCTTTATCTCCTGGTGGACCCTGTTGACCAGTTTCGCCTGTTCCGCCTTTGAGTCCACGTTCACCTTGTTCGCCTTTATCTCCTTTATCACCAGTTAATCCTTTATCTCCTTTATCGCCTTTAATACCAGTTGGACCTGGTGAACCCTTGTCGCCTTTATCACCTTTATCACCAGTGACGCCTTTCTCCCCCTCACCACCTTTATCACCTGATGGTCCTTTATCGCCTTTATCACCAGAAACTCCTTTATCCCCTCTGTCACCTTGTTCGCCAGGTGGACCTTTATCACCAGTTGACCCAATTCTTTTTGTAGTCTTTGGTTTGTGACTTGATTTGGTAGTTGACGGCGTTTCAGATTTCATTGATGAAGGAACCTCAAATTCAAACAATGAGCCAATAGGAGCAAATTGATCTGTCACAACAATCCATAGATTAGTAAACGAAGTAATTGATTCAGGAAGTGGATTCGTTTCAGAACCCAAAGTTTCAACAAAAAATCCATTTTTTACATTCAAATGAAAATTTCCTTTCCAAATAGACGAAAACGATTTATTCTCAATCTCTGATGATGATGGCTTTTTATCAGTGATGGATACCTCGACCTCAAAAATTCCACTTTTTTGTGGATATGGTGATTCGCCTGTCACTTCGAAATGTAAAAAGGAACTCATAACCGAATTTGTTATAATCTGCTATTTATTTAGATTTCCGAATTATAGATATAGTCAGGCGTCGATTTTGGGAATACTATTTATCTAGAAAAATCTCAAAATAATCGTAATGAGTGAAGATAATTTGAAGAAAGAAGATACGTCACTGAAAACTAAAGGGGATACTTCATTAACTAATGCAGATTATCAGCGTAACAAACTTTTCCGAAAAGGCATCATATACATGGCTGATGAGAAACTAGAAGAGGCCTGTAGAAGTTTTGAGTTGATTCTTAGGGCTGATCCAAATGATGTTGATGCGATGTTAAAGTTGGGTTACTCAAGATTTCATTTAGAAGACTATACTGAAGCAATACGAGTTTATGATAAAGTATTAGATATAGATATCACAAATTCAGAAGCATGGAATTTAAAATCACTTGTTAATTATGAAAAGAAAAATTATGCTAAAGCATTAGACTGTGTAGAAAAAGCCTTAGATTCTGATCCAACATATGCCATGGCATGGTATAACAAATCATGTTATCTTTCAATGCTAAATCAAGTTTCAGAATCGATTGATTCACTAAAGCGTTCTATTGAAATCGATGTTAAAAATGCAAGAAGAGCCGTAAAAGACAAAGATTTTGTTAATGTAAGAGCTGAAGAGGGATTCAAAAATATTATTGAAGTTGTTGTTATAGAATCTCTTAGACAGGGTTATCATACAATTGGCGCTATTGTCTGGACTACATTTTTGAGTAAAGAAGATGCATTAAAATCATTAAATGAATTAAT
>ENA-UPTF01000876-UPTF01000876.1-marine-metagenome-genome-assembly--contig:-NODE-876-length-20088-cov-3.865474_pt1 | contig 20088 bp, 19 predicted proteins | sample MGYA00238166_ERZ767019 | MGnify/ENA primary metagenome ERZ767019 (study PRJEB28930, sample SAMN06266391) | marine metagenome | isolation source: Sea water from 250 m depth | place: Atlantic Ocean | study... | reverse complement strand
CAGGATACCAATCACCTAGGCAATAGTATTCAAAAATAATCTGGATCACCACCTATTCATATAAATGCAAAGCCCCCTCAAACCCTTGCATTTCTGTCGACTTTTTGTGAAATTCGTCGCGTAACAGCCCCAAAAAATTAGGCTGATTGATGCCGTAGGGAAGGCACCAATAGCAATACATTTATGGAATCATGCTCAGACTTATGCGATGGTAGGATTCGAGACGTGTTGATGCCAATAAGTTGAAATAGATGAAAAGGAATTAATATGTCATGGATGACCGATGATATAACCGCAAAGGACCCTGTTTCTGATCTTAAAACTTTATTGAAGACAGGAGCCGCGATTTCTGTACCTGGTGTAAATGATCCCTTGACGGCAATACTTGCTGAACGAATGGGGTTTAGGTGCCTTTATTTTTCTGGAGCGGCGTTTTCGGCAAGTCTTGGAGTTCCAGACATAGGACTGTTTTCAATTGACCAATTGCTCGACTCTGTGAAGTGGATTGCACGTTCAACAAACTTACCATTAATTGTAGACATAGATACTGGTTTTGGAGAAGCTGTCAATATTGTCAGGGTGGTAAAGGAATTGGAGCAACTCGGAGTCGCCGCTGTCCAGCTAGAAGATCAAGTCTCTCCAAAACGCTGTGGGCATTTAGACGGAAAACAAATTGTCTCTGAACAGCAGTATGTTGAGAAGCTTAAAGCGGCTCTGGCAGCACGCAAAAATATGCTAGTTATTGCCAGAACAGATTCTCGAGATGTTTATTCATTTGATGAAGCTGTAAAAAGAGGCACACTCTATAGAAATTCTGGCGCTGATGTGATTTTCCCTGAAGCTCTTGAGACAATCGAAGAGTTCAAACAATTTGCAATGAGTGTGAAATCACCTCTGCTTGCCAACATGACGGAGTTCGGAAAAAGCCCACTGCTGACAGTCAAAAACCTGGAAGATCTTGGATACAATTTGGTTATATATCCTGCAACTGGGCAGCGTATTGCCCTTGGAGCGGTAAAAAAAGTATTTGCAAACATTAGAGATAACGGCAGTCAGATCAGTTCAGTTTCCGACATGATGGATAGGTCAGAAATATACGATCTCATTGATTACGAAGAATTTGCAGAATTGGACAATAAAATAGCGCCCAAAATCACAAGGAAGAGCGGATTTTAACAGAATTTGAAATTCAACTGCCCGATGAAAATCATATAGAAGTATCAGCATAACTTACTGTATTAGACTGACCACAAAAATTTTGGAGGACCGGACAAAATGGCTACTGGCTTTTTATGGCACGAAAAATATATGTGGCACGATACTGGAAGCGGAGCAGCAACCAATGTCGAACCTGGGGAACACTTTGAAAATCCAGATACAAAGAGACGGATGAAAAATCTCATGGATTTGTCCGGCATAACTGACCAACTTGTTCGACTCGAGCCTCGCCTAGCCACTGAAGATGAATTAAGACGCTTCCATACAGATGCTTATATCAACCAAATTAGAAAACAAAGTGATGCTTTCGGCGGATTTGCTGGCCCGCAGACTCCATTTGGAAAAGGTTCATACGAGATTGCCAAATTAGCTGCTGGAGGGACAATCGTAGCCACAGAAGCGGTACTCAGTGGTCACGTCAACAATGCTTATGCTCTAGTTCGTCCTCCTGGGCATCACGCAGAACGTGACTTAGGAAGAGGGTTCTGCATATTTGGAAACGTGGCATTGGCCGCCATGCATGCCCGGGAAATCTGGAAGGTTGATCGGATAGCAACTATAGATTGGGACGTGCATCACGGTAACGGAACCCAGCAAGCCTTTTACGATGATCCAAATGTATTAACAATTTCCATTCATCAGGACGGCTTGTTTCCAGCAGAATCAGGCAAGGTAAATGAGACGGGATTCAAGGAGGGGAAAAACTTCAATATTAATATTCCTCTCCCCCCTGGGTCTGGACACGGGGCATACTCAGCGACGATTGAGCGCGTCGTTGCACCGGCAGTAAATTATTTTAAACCTCAGCTGATACTTGTGCCGTGCGGATTTGATGCCAGCGTCTATGACCCATTGGGCCGGATGCTGCTGACGTCGGAATCTTATCGACACCTTACCAAAATGCTTTTAGCCCTTGCTAACGATATCTGTGACGGCAAAATTGTGTTCTCTCACGAAGGTGGCTATTCGAAAAGGTACGTGCCATTCTGTGGTCTTGCTACAATCGAAGCTCTCAGCGGGATACGCACAGAAATAACAGACCGCGGAATCCGTGATGACTTACCCGGACAAGAATTAGCGCCTCACCAAGAGACTCTTATTGATGGAATTGCTAAACAGGTAAAACACACTATTTTAAATAACTCTAAGCGACTCGTTTAATAAATTATCGAGAATTCATATAAGGCTCTACATACTTATGAAATAGGTCCACACTAAGCGCCAATATTTTCTGACTAAATTAAAATATTAGACAGAAATGTGCGACTAGCGGAAACTTGTGAAGGTACAATTGGTTACAGAGAACTAGTGGCTAGTAGGGAAGGATAGGAGAAACCAATCGTCCCTGCTTAGGGTCAACTTTTCCCGACAATATAAAGTTTGTTACTACTCAAGTTTGGAGTTTTTTATGAGATTTGGCACATTTGTATTCCCCGTGTCACAAAAACCTGACAATGACCACAGAATAATTCATGAAACCCTCGAAGAAGTCCAACTTTGTGACAAATTAGGCTTTGACACAGCTTGGCTGTCAGAGCATCACTTCGATGGAGCAACAGCCTATGTAGATCCGGTAGTTTTTGCGGCTTCAATAGCCTCAACCACCCGAAAAATTCGTATAGGGTTCGCGGTGGTAGAAATGGCTCTACACCATCCTGTGCGTTTGGCAGCACAAACAGCACTCTTGGACAATCTAAGTAATGGGAGGATTTTAGTTGGCACTGGAAAGGGATCTGCTTTTAACGAATATGAATATATAGGTTTCGGAGTTCCTATGGAAGAGGCCGCTGAAAGTCTTCAGGAAGCTGAAGATCTTATTCTAGAGGCATGGAAAGGAAAACCTGTAAACTTCAAAGGTAAGTACTGGGATGTTGCCTTCCCCGAACTTCGCCCAACTCCATACCAGACCCCCCATCCTCCTCTAGTACGAGCCTGCCTAAGTGAAGATTCAACTAGGGAAATGGCAAGGCTTCATAGACCTATATTAATTGGAGCCCAAGATAACGATTCAATTTCAAAAAGGATCAACCTATACCGTCAAGAACTAGAAACATCACAGTTATCCGAAGAGGGTATCGTTTCACTTCTCGATAAAATATGGGTGTCAAAAAACGTATTTGTTGCGGAGACATCCTCGGAGGCACTTGAGATAGCCCAAATCGGCTTGGACACAGAGCAAAACCATTTTAGAAAGGCCAGGGATGACTTTAATCCCACGCACACCATAACTAAGAAATCCAATCCAAATGAATTTGAGTCAACTTTTATAGCTGGTACCGCCGAAGATGTATGTGAGCAAATATTGGAGTTGAAAAATATCGGCGTTTCAAACTTAATGATGAAAATGAACACGGGCGAAATGGACTCCGAAATAGTGAGGAAATCCATCAAATTATTCGCTGATGCCGTGTTTCCTAGATTCTAAAAACACAAAACTCATTTAACCGCAAAGTGCGAGTGGAAGATGCAATACTCTACTGTAGTAGGAACGATAGGTATTTATGGTTAGCAATAAAATCGCAGTTGTAGGGGCAGGCGTAGTCGGAGCATCCATTGCGCTTCACTTGAGCACTTACGGTAAGAATGTGACTGTTTTTGATAAGGGAGCCCCAGGTTCAGGTGCCACCGGTCACTCTTTTGCCTGGCTTAATGCATTCGGAAAACTTCCGAGACACTACTTTGACCTAAATCACCGGTCAATGGATCTATGGACGAGGTTCAATGAAACTCTGGGTGCTGATGTCGGATTAAAATGGGGTGGGAATGTTAGTTATTATTCGGATGAGGAAAAGGGTAGAAAACTTCTTGAGCAATGTGAACGTCTGCAAACCTGGGGATATCCTATTAGATCGATAACTCGAGAAGAGTTGTCACAGCTTGAACCGAATCTAAATATAGGACCTTTCTATGCGGGTATCCATACCCTCACTGAAGGGCACGTAATACCAACCAAAGTAGCAGAAGCATGTTTAGCGAAGGTCAAAAATAATGGGGGGGAGATATATCCAGATACCTTGGTAAAATCCATTATTGAAAACCCAAGAGAAATTATATTATCCACCCATAAAGGCGAATTTAAATTTGATAAAGTTATTATCGCAGCAGGTGTGGATTCAACTGGCCTTGCAACAAATCTGGGAATAAAACTCCCCCAACGTGTAAGCCCTGGGGTTGTTACTCGCACCGCCTCTCTTCCACCAATTATGAAGACTCTTTCTACTATTTATCTTCCCCCGGGCCCAGGAGATGAGGGAGAAATACATATACGGCAAGCTACTGACGGGTCCTTAATGTGTGGGGCTGGTGATCAGGAAAACGAAAACGAAGATGATTCGCAGGAATACGCGGATTCTTTGTTGACACGAGCAGCAAGATATTTTCCGAGTCTAGATGGGGTTAAAGCACAGAAGGTGCCAGTAGGTCTAAGACCAATGCCAGAGGACGGGCTACCTGTTATTGGATTTTCAAATAATTCAAACCGTATATACATCACTCTTATGCATAGCGGTGTTACTCTTGCCCCAATCGTTGGATCTCTTGGGGCTTTAGAGATAGCAACTGAGTCAAGTGTTGATTCCCTGAAACCCTATAGGCCCACTCGATTCCAATAGACATCACAAATAAAAACTAGTCACTGTGACAGATAAAGTCTAATCGAAAACTTACTTATTCTTACAACAATGTCTAGAATACGGCGTAGAGTTTAGTATCACAAAAAGCTTTTACCTTTCAAAGGAATATTGTTATGACTGTTTACGGCACTGGAAAGTATCAATTTAAAGTCGTGGAAAATTTCTTTAAACGTCCACGAGGATGGCCTTTCGTGGAAGTTGCTGACGTCGCGGTAGATAGCTTCGACAATGTATACGTATTTAACCGGGGTCCCTATGCAGCAATAATGTGTTTTGACAAGCATGGCACCTACATTAACGGATGGGGCAAAATTGGATTCGATTTTATCGTTCCTCATGGGCTAAGTATTGGACCGGACGACCATTTATACACTAGCGATACTGGAGACCATACGGTGAGAAAATGGACGAGAGACGGGAAATTGATTCGAACGATCGGCCGCCCTTTAATCAACGCCCCTGAACAAAGTGGTATACCTTTCAATCGTCCAACTCATTTGACGATAGCATCCAATGGAGATTTTTACGCCTCGGACGGATACGGCAACTCACATATACATTGCTTTGATCCAAATGGAGTCTTGAAATTTTCGTGGGGTGGAAATGGAAGTGGTCCTGGAGAGTTCGACACCATTCACAGTGTATACATTGACTACGAAGATGATGACAAGGTTTATGCAACGGACAGATATAACAACCGAATACAATTTTTTACTAAACACGGCGATTTTTTAGGAGAATGGAAAAATGTAAACCTCCCTAACGATGTAAGAAAAGGCCCTGATGGAAATTTCTATGTAGCAGAATTGGATCATCGAATAAGCATTCTGGACTCCTCAGGTAATTTGCTTACACGATGGGGAGAAGAAGCAAAAGTAGATGATTCCGAAACCGGGTCCGGGCTACCTGACTCAGCTAGCCGTAATCCTATGATCATCGGAAAGGTCAAACATGAACCTGGTGCAGGTCTTTTTGGAGCTCCTCACGGAATCGCAGTAGATTCTGAAGGGAGTTTCTATGTTTCTGAAGTTAGCGAAACTTTCCTCGGAATCGACAGGGGAGATCGAAGCGTACAGAAATTTATAAGGGCCTAAAAACCTTCAATACTATCGAAAGTTGTTTTCCAAGATCCAATTTCAGCTCGCTCGAGGCCCAGGTGATCTCGTAGAGTGGAACCCGTATATTCTTTTCTATAAACACCACGTTTTTGAAGCTCTGGTACGACATATTTAACAAAATCCTCAAAAGCTCCAGGTTGATGAGTAGGCCCTACAACAAACCCATCACAGGCCCTTCCATGGAACCATTCTTCCATCTCATCGGCAATTTCCTTTGGCCCACCAACCATGGTATGGCCATCACTTAACAGGCCTCTTCTGGTAATTCTCATGAAATCCCTCGGTGTAGGGTTTTTTATCCCAGTGGAAATTACCCTGTCACGCATAGCTTGCATTCCTTGGAGACCTTCAATTTCATCATCAGTGAACTCTTCGTCCAAACCTTTTTGGGCAAAGTCAAAATTAAGTGCTTCCGATAATAGTAATAACTGGTCCATATCGTTTGACAACAACTCATATGCCGCTCTTTTATCTTCTGCCTCAGATTTAGTTTCAGCAGCTATCGGATACATCAGAGAAGCTATCTTCATATGCTCAGGATCACGCCCTGCCGCCGCCGCCGCCGTCTTCAAAGATGCGTACTCAGTTTTACCAACTTCAAGATTACGATATCCAGCAAAAATCAACTCCCCCCACCGAGAGGCAAATTGCTTCCCACGAGGGCTACCTCCAGCTTGAATAACAACAGGATGCCCCTGAGGAGTCCGAGGCACGGTGAACGGCCCTCGGGAGCTCAAATACTTGCCCTTGTAATCAAGTCGTCTAACTTTGTCTGGATGTGCGTATAAATTATTTGCTTTGTCTACCACTATCGCATCGTCATCCCATGAGTCCCAATGACCCAGCACAGCTTCTAGAAATTCATCAGCTCTGTCATAACGCAAATCATGATCCGTATGACTTTCGCGTCCCATATTCTTAGCTTCGTTATCATTAACTGATGTGACTACATTCCATGCAGCTCTACCCTTCGTCATCAAATCTAGAGTTTGAAACAATCTAGCAACATGAAAAGGTTCATAATAAGTTGTGGAATAGGTGGCCCCGAGACCAAGGTAGTTTGTCACGGCAGCCATAGTCATCAGACAGGTGACGGCATCTAGCTTCGTACAACGTATCCCGTTTTTGACGGTTTCAGAGTGATCACCTGCATACATATCCGGCATTGCCAAGCGATCATCAAAAAAACCTATATCAAATTTACCTTCTTCAAGAACCCTAGCAATGTGCTGATAGTAATCGGGAGAATAAGTATCTATACGAGCCTCTGGATGTCTCCATGATGAGGGTAGTGTCGTACAGTTTTGCGCTTGAAGAAACGCTACCAGTGACATTTGTCTCATAAATTCTTCTCCTTCGACATACTCATTTTCTACCTCATAGGATAACGAATGAACCGAATAAATTCCTCAGCATGACATTCTCCCACATCATCTGAGGGACATCTCCTCAAATAGAAGATAAAATAGATATCTTGACCCCTCACTGAAACACTGAGCGCTTCGAGGATCAAAAGCGATAAATACAACCCAATAGATCAACAAGAATTCTTCAGACGACACCAAAAACCTTCAGATTCTGTTGATCTAATTTATTTAAGGGAGTCCACAAATGAACTATGGCGTTTATAACCTAAATAATCCAGAATTATTAGACACTCCTACCATGCTTACTTACCCACATCTCGTCAATAAAAACATCGACGAAATCATCAAAATCTGTGGTAGCCCAAACAATTTGGTGCCTCATGCGAAAACACACAAATCCCCCGACATCTTAAAAATGCAAATAGAACGTGGAATCCGATCATTCAAATGCGCCACTCTTAAAGAGGTCGAAATGGTTGCTTTAAATGGTGGTCTTGAGATAGTTATGGCCTATCCCTTAATTCACCCTATAAAACTAGCTCGTTTCACTCATCTAGTCGACAGCCACCCGGAAATAAAATTTAGTGCAATTGCCAGTACCTCTGAGCACCTTAAAGAATTGAACAGAGCAGTTAGTAATATAGGAAGAAAAGTCGGTGTCTACATGGATTTGGACAGTGGAATGAGAAGAACGGGGGTTCAGCCAGGTAGCGATGCAGTACATTTTTATTCATCCATAGCAGACACAGAGTTTCTGACCCCTGTCGGAGTACATGTATTCGACGGCGAAACCACATATGTGACTTCCGCAGAAGAGCGTAAGTCCATGGCCTCGAATACTATTAAGGAAATGGAAAATATTTGGGTAAAATCAGAAAATGAGGGAATCCCAGTTACTGACAATCTAGCGGGAGGATCATGGTCTTTCTTTTACTATGCAAATCATCCAAGGATCCGTCCCACACCCGGTACTTGGATTTATTGGGACACACGTAATGCCGAGATGGGTGAACTGCCGTTTGAGATAGCAAGTCTCATTCTAGGCCAAGTAGTCGACCGAGACCCGGAAAAGGATACTGTCACAGTAGACATAGGTTCTAAAGCTTGTTCCTCCGATCAACCCCTAGAACATAGATTTCGGATTATTGGCTACGACAAGGCAATCCTAGTTCTACAGAGTGAAGAGCATGGCGTGGTCAAGCTTAACGGCGAAAAAATGGAGGTCGGCGACTTCGTATTGGCTGCGCCTGGTCATGCATGCACTATGACTGTTAAGTTCCCATCCACGAATATAGTTGATCAAGAAGGAAACATACACGGACAATTCATTCATTCAGCACGAGACAGATAAATTTATTTCGCCGAATTTGCTGAAATTGAATTTTGGGAACCTTGAGAAAATCCTAATCAGCCCCCGACATTAGTATGAAAAGTGGGGTGTAAACAGAGTTATAATCATCTAAAACTTTCTATCACTTCTTCTGACAACCAATCCATCTTCTCAATAAACTGCTGCAGATTGGATGATCGAGTATCCAAGATAATGTGGCTTACACCTGTATTTTCATACTCGATAATATCTTCAATGATCTGGTCAGAATCCCCTGAAAATCTCCTCCGACCACCATCACCCACAACTTCCACATCGTATATTGGAGCTTTTATAGCAATAGATAATTCAGAAGGATCTCTTTCATATCTCTCGCACACTGAATGCATATAGTCGACTTCAATAGCCAATTCCTTGGGTTCCAATGGCGAGGCCGGATTAGCACCTACTGGATGCCATGCATTGCCGAGCCTAACCACCCTTCTTATTGCTGCCCTGCTTTGCCCCCCCACCCAGATAGGTGGACCGTCCTTTTGCAACGGCTTTGGTGCAAACTGCAAGGGAGGGAAACTGTAATAATCCCCTCTAAAAGACGGATTTTCCTCAGCCCACAGAACTTTGAAAATACGAATGAATTCGTCCGTAACTTTTCCTCTCTGATTGAATGGCGGGGTATCGAGAACTTGAAATTCTTCCTCAAGCCATCCTACCCCCACACCTACGACCAATCTCCCACCAGAAAGAACATCTATCGTGGACAGCATCTTAGCCGTTAGAACCGGATTTCGATGAGGCACTATTAATACACTAGTAACCAAACTCGTGTTTTCTGTTGCTCCCGCCAAGAACGCTAATTCTGAAATCATCTCCAGATGCTCTCCATCTTGATCCCAGGGGACTTCAGAAGTTACCGAATATGGATACTGTGATTTTGGGTCGATAGGAGCTATAACGTGATCACCTGCAACCATAGAATCAAAACCGAGTGCCTCTCCGTGGGAAGCTATTTTTAGTAGTGGTTCTCTGGTTGCCAAAGAACCATGGGTAGGTAGATAAAATCCAAATTTCATAACAGAACCTCCATTCTTTGGTGATCGTATCGATCAACTCCTCCGAGTCGGCACGCCTGCCTCTTCAAATAAGTGAATCATCTCTTCCAGAAGATGGCCGGGTAGTCTAATGGATGGAGGTCGTGGAGGACCAGCCCGAAGCCCTACGTGCTCCATCGCAGCTTTAATAAATGGTCCTTCCCCACCTGTATATGACAGGACCTTCACCACCCATTTTCGCCACTTCCATTTGAACTCACTTAACTTATTTTTCGCAGAGCTATAGTCTCTATCGTTAAGTAGATTCCATACCTCAGCAGGGTATTCCGGCCAAAAGCCACTGAGATGTGTTATAAACCCAGACGCCCCCAAAACATGGCTCAGAATATGTTCACCGGAGTTATCTATGATAGCGAGTGTACCTGCAAATCTATCGAGTCCATCTCGGTACAAGGTACCTTCGGGAGCAGACCATTTCATCGCATTAACACTCCCTATATTTGAGAGTTCATCTATCAGTGAAAGACTCATAGTAAGACCTTCCCACCACGTGTGGTAAATCATAAGGTTAATATCAGACTCCTCATCCACCTTCTGAAATAGACGAACCACGTCAGATTCTGATGGCTCATAGTAATAAGTGGGGCCGAGTTGCACACCATTCAGTCCTATTTGTGACGCGTGTTGAGCTAAGTCGACTATTGTCCGAACATCTGTATGTTGAACACTCGACAGAACAGGAACTTCACCGTTTGCGGCTTCAACAGACGTAGTCATCACTGTTTTTCTTTCTTCAAGGTTCATTGCCGGATGCTCCCCTCCTGCTCCACCAACTAGAAGAGTTCCTTTGCCAGTAACAACTCCAGCATCGACCATAAACCGTATGTTTTCAGTCAAAGCGTCCAGATCAAGCGATAAATCCTCTTTAAATGGAGTGGCCACAGCAACCATAGGTCCGCATAACCAGGAACGAATATTAGACGTCATAAAAAATTTACTCCCCTTGCCAATTATTGGGTCGCAAGCCTCTTTATCTAGTGACGTTAATCTTTTGACATACTTTGATCAGCTGAAAAATATGACGACGCACGTCGAATAAATAAAACGGATGTTACTATCTGAGAAAGTAAATGGCGATTCAATGGATTCTGTCAAGGTAATCAAGTTTATAAATTGATACCCTATCCTTGAATCAAAAACATGAAAGGATCCAATCCCTCCAACATGCCCCCAAGCACTAACGAAGAAAAAGGTGGAGGAATATTTTACGGTTGGTGGATAGTGGCCGCTACCTGCGTGGTAAACGCGATGGGTGGCGGCGTGTATTTCTACGGATTTTCGGTTTTTTTTCTTCCCATAAAACAAGCTCTCAATTTGAGTAGTGCGTCCACTTCCTTAATATTTTCTCTCTCACGTGCTGAGGGCGCTATTGAAGGGCCTCTAGCGGGCTATTTGATCGATCGATATGGTCCCAGAAGAATGCTGACGGTGGGATCAATAATAGTTGCAATGGGATATATCCTCCTCAGTCGGGTAAATAGTTTCGCGACTTTTCTCATTGTTTACTTAGGCATAGTTTCATTGGCTTTTAATGCAGCATTTTCAGGTTCAACGATGGCAGTTGTGAACAATTGGTTCGTACGTCGCAAGGGACTGGCGATGGCGATCTCAATCGCTGCATTTAGTCTTGGAGGATCAATAATCGCACCCCTGTTGGCATTCGGAATCCATCATTTGGGATGGCGAACAACTTTAATTCTTAGTGGGGTCCTTCTCGCAGCAATAGTAATCCCATTTGCTCAACTCCTAAAACCATCCCCAGAAGTCATGGGGCTTCAACCTGACGGCGACAGCCTGAGTCCCCCCTCAGAAGAAGATCATCAGAAAAATAAAGTAAATGAAGAAATAGTCGATTTCACAGTTCGAGAAGCTCTTAAGACCAAGTCTTACTGGGTATTAGCTATAGGAACAATGCTTCGCACAGGCACTCTCGGGACGATAATAGTCCATTTTGTACCAATGATGGTATGGAAAGGTAACTCTGAACAATCAGCGGCAATGATGCTAGGCATTCTTGCCTTTTTGAGCATCCCAATGAGAATAGGGATAGGTTGGTTAGGGGACCGGTGGTCTAGACCAAAAATACTCTCAGCTGGAATGGCTTTGGGAGCAATATCCTTACTCTGGTTCCAAAATGCACAGGGGCTAAAGGAAATCTGGATATTTATATGTGTTTTCGCAATAGTTGAAGGTCTAAGTGCTTTGAACTGGGCTCTTGTCGGCGATTATTTTGGACGGAAACGATTTGCAACCCTAAGAGGATTCTTAAGCCTGGTTTACAGCTGGGGAATGATAATAATGCCTGTACTTGCTGGATATATATTTGATCGAACTGACAGCTACACTATCGTGATATGGATATTTATTGGAATGTATGTAACTGGAACATTAATATTCGCATTAATTCAAAAACCAAAGCCCCCAATACGTCTTTCGCCTAGTTTAATAAATTAGATTCCCTTTTCTTGAAGTTAAACCCTTTTAAACTATTTCAAACCAAGCAATATATCTGAAAGCTCATCTGGATGGCTTAACATTGGGTAGTGACCAGCATCGAGTTCATGCCAGGTTGCATTTAATTTATCTGCTGTTCTCCTCTGGTGGTCAAGGGGAGGATTCGCGCTCATTTTGCAACGTACAACTGTTGTCGACCAATCCTGAGCCCAAAACTCATCAAGGGCCCCTGGCTGATCCTTGGCCTCAATTGGATGCATAGTTACCCGCTCAACCGCCCAGGATTTCAGTTCTGGGTCCAACTCTCCGAATAGTCGTTCTTCTAATTCTTCCTTTGAAGGTCCTTCCGTCAAATCTGTAGTAACCCTGGGGGTGTTGGGGTTCCGCTTCACAATATCAGTAACTTTTTCTCCAGGTTGAGGAGCCAGTGCATCCACAAACACCACTTTAGATACCCGTTCCCTACTCATTGATGCCGCAACGCAAACGACCAGTCCCCCCGTACTAGTGGCCACTAATATCACGTCATCCAGATCCTCATAGAACATCATGTCTGATATTTCCCGTGCCTGTGAGGTTATGGTTATTCCCGGTCTTATCGCCGAAGAGCGTTCCCCACATCCGTCAAGAGTGGGCACATATACTGTTTCTCCCGCCTCTCTTAATTTTTGAGCTGTGGGTTTCCATATCCAAGCGCCTTGATATGAGCCGTGCACTAATAAATAAGATGCCATTTTTTCTTCCTTTATATTTACGTCTAATTTCAAGCCTTGACTATAGCAAAGTTACTTAATCACTGAGCCCCGTCCTCCGGAATATATCCAAGAATATCTTTTGCATGAGAGTTGTCCCTGTATATTCTGGCATTGTCAGAGGTAGCCCAAAAGATATCAAATTTAAGTTCTGAAGGCGCTTCAATGCATTTTATAGTGAGTTGTTGCAAATCCCGGTAGCTCGACCAATTCGCCATCGATCTGCCCGGTCTTGGTCTGTCTTCAGAAGTGCAATCACTAACACGTAGATTCAATACAGACATATTAGTAGTAAGAGCATAAAAACGTGCTAAATCCTCCCCAAACAATTTAGTAACTCCATAGAGATTAATAGGTTTGGGCTCAGCAAATTCATCGATAAGATCCCATTTATCCGGGATGTACTCGGGCTCTTCAGCTACCAGTTGTTTGTAGGGTTCTTCCAATTCATAACCGTTGACCGTCGCACCCGAGCTTGCAAGAATCACACGGGCAACTCCCGCATCCAGAGCACATTGCAGAACATTGTAGGTACCAATAATATTGTTGTTTAGCATTGAATCCCACGGAGCGGACTGACCAACTGGACTACCTATACCACCGTCTGCAGCAAGATTAAGCACAACATCTATACCAGCGAATGCAGGTCGTATGGCACCAATATCAGCGATATCAGCTCGAAAAACTTTCTCAGGTGGTATGCCCTCCACTCCGCTTCGAGACAGTGCACTGATTTCATAGCGAGATTCCAGCGCCGGAAAAAGTGCCTGCCCTACTACTCCATTTAAACCTGTTACAAGCAGTTTTATTTTATTTTCCAATTTGATCCCCTTTGATAAGTTCCTCCTAGAATTCAATCTCTGGAGGGGGTGCTAGGTACATCGTCCCAAGCTCTGGCTCTAATGTCATATTTTCCCTTTTTAACAACAGGTAGTTGACCAGCATCAATCATCTTCGCAAGAGGATTGAGGTCAGGATTCATCGGGAGAATAACTTGAGAGTAGGTACGGGCAGACTCATAAACAGCATGCACCATTTCGAGGGCCTTATACCCATTGATAGCTTCTCCTCTGAAGTCTGAAATTTCTCCAGTAATCCACCGTGCAAATTCCGCCATTTGCGCCGCGCCCGCTTCAATCATTTCAAAATCTTCAGCACCATACAATTCAAAATTCCCATCTGGTCTATGTGTCACCCAGTTAGTAGAATCAGTATTCATGATTTTCACTTCATCAACTGTAAATTCAATAGTTCCGTTGCTACCATAAATACGCCCTCCGAATCCGTGATACTCAGTCAGACCAGAAAGGATAGAGGCCTGGGCTCCACTATCAAATCCAAAGATTCCTAAGGCTTTATCTTCAATAGGAACTGCACGTGCCCACTGGTCAGTAGATCTCTCCACGTTACCCATTACCCAAACACACTCTGCGTCACCCAACAGATAACGGAAGGTATCTGACAGATGTGACGCGTAATTTGGAAGACCGTCACGAGCAAAGGATGTTATGAGATGAACATCTCCAATATATCCATTTCCTATCGCGTCTCTAGCCAAATTGTAAGAGGGTAAGAATCTTCTTTGATGACCCACAGCAAGTTTTACAGCATTTTCTTCACAACCTTTGATCATTTCCCACGCGTGTAAAGTGCTATCCGACATCGGTTTTTCACACATGATGGCCTTAACTCCTGATTTTACGCAAAGATCCACCATCGGTTTATGAAGGCCGTCCCAAACACCCACGGAAACAACATCTGGACAAGCCTCTTTAAGCATCGTTTCTGCATCAAGAAAGTGGGCCGGGGTGTAATCGGGGTACCCATTGAAAGACTCATCGAAAGCCTCCATAGCTTCAAGTCTGACGTCACACAATGCAACCAACTCGTACCTCCCGGATCTGAGATAGCCTCGCACATGGTTGTAACAGACCTCACCACAACCAATTATTGCCACTCGAAGTTTTTCCTTATCCATACGACTACCTCATGTAATGGTTAACAAATAGAACAATATGTAAATTATTGTTCAAGAAATTTACGGATGGAATCTGGGGAAATCAGAGGGTATATTTGAAATTCAGCCGGGACTATTTCTGACCACTCATTCAGCAGGGAGTGAAGCGTTTCATTTGAGTCCACGTCAAAAATAGCGACAGCCCCCCTACCCGTTCTGGCATAAAACGACTTCGCTCTTCCCGAGTCCAACTGGCTCTGAGCCCAGGGCCAATATTTTTTCCTGTTCTCAACAACAGTGGAGGGACGTGCAGGTTCGGGATTACTTATCACCATAAAAAGCATAGTAAACTGCCTCATATTTCTTGAATGTTTACATAGTTAAATCAAATTTTTAAAACCCCAAAGTCACACTGTCCATATTTTGTAATACCAGAATGAAAGCAGACGCAACTATATTTCCAAACAACACAGAACTTAGAATTCCCGATAAATAAGACCTCGGTAAATATAGAATCCAAGCCCTATTAAATTCCCACCTATAACAGCGCCGGCCAACATTCCTTCAAGCATATACCTGACTGAGAAAACCTCCACTCTATGGACTCCAGCAAAAAGAGCGTAATGAGTCTCTACACCTCTAATTTCATTCAAAACCCATGATGAAAGCATAGAAACAATAAGTACTGTAAGTGCCATCTTAAAACTAGTTATCAGCGGCGTATCTGTATTCCACCATGCCGGAATAATACCTACTGATGCAGCACTTCCAATCAGAAGTGCATGTTTCAAGAAATACATAGTTGTGTCCGAAGCCGCTGGTTGCAAGAAAACTTTTACGAATGACCAGACCAGAACGACCAATATTGTAGAAAAGAAAACACCTGCCAAAAGTCTGGCTATAGCGGAGACCAGTAATTCCATTCTAAACATATGTGCTCAATTCTAACTCCAAATTAGAAAAATATGATCTTATACACATCCAATTTTCACATCATCGCAAATTCACTCAAAGAGATAAATCTGCCACCTAGATACAAAACGATGCTACCATCCCTATCACGATTAAATGGAAGGTGGATTAATGGCAAAAAACCCAAAGCTCTTCAAGCCGATTTACATACGAAATGTGAAGCTAAAAAACAGGGTTGTTGTCGCACCAATGCATCAATATGCCGCAGTAAATGGGTTTCCCACCGACTGGCATCTGATGAATGCAGGTAAATTCGCAGCGGGAGGAGCCGGCCTTGTTTTTATAGAATCAACCAAGGTTGATAGAAGAGGTTGTGGAACCGCCGGAGACTTAGGACTTTGGGATGATAAATTCATACCTCACTTCAAAAGACTCGCCGACTTCATAAGACGCCAGGATTCCGTTCCGGGTATCCAGCTGGGGCATAGTGGAAGAAAAGCCAGAAGATTTAGGCCATGGGAAGGCGGGCATCCTTTAACTCCAGAAGGAGCTGAATTAGCGGGTGTTACCGATTGGGACGATTGGGAGTTAATAGCTCCAAGCTCTGTAGGCTCAAGTGAAACAGAACCTATTCCAAGAAACCTCTCGACTATAGAAGTGGAACAACTGGTAAGGATGTGGGGGCGTGCGGCGACGAGGGCTGATGCCGCAGGATTCGATGTATTAGAGATACATGCGGCCCACGGTTACCTAATACATCAATTTTTGTCCCCGCAAGCAAATCAAAGAGATGATATTTACGGCGGGTCTGAAGAAAACAGAATGAGGTTTGCTACAGAAGTAGTAGAAGAAGTACGCCGGAATTGGCCAGAAAGCAAACCTTTGTTCATGAGATTATCCGTTGAAGACGATGCGGGATGGGATCCTGATAAAAGTGTAATTCTTTCTAGACTGGTAAAGACTATGGGTGTCGACGTCATAGATTGCTCATCAGGAGGCATGAGAGGCAGTCCCGTCATAAGTGCAGGACCAGTGAGTTACGGGTACCAGGTTCCTTACGCTCAAAAAATCCGAGATGAAGCAGAAATGATGAGCATGGCAGTAGGTCTGATAGTACATGCGGAGCAAGCAGAGAGCATCTTGCAAAATGAACAGGCCGACCTGATTGCCCTGGCAAGAGAATTTCTCCACAACCCAAACTGGGCACTTGACGCAGCGTTAAAGCTAGGAGCTGCAAATCCATACGAAGTAACTCCACCAGCATACGATTACTGGCTTGAAAAGAGAGCCACTTCAGTAACATCAGTAACTCCTTCTACCTATTTCCCGGGATCTGACCTAGATTCACTAGAGATTTAGAACAATGTCAAAGAACCACGAACAAATAACGGTCACATAATGCTAGGATTCCATAGCCACCAACATATTTCTAGAAGCAACCCATCGATAGGCAATAAACAAATTTGAAGTAAAAGGATTCTTTTTAATATGCTTGAGAGATTTCATGTTCCGGAAGATATCGCGGTCAGAGTAAATCAGGAGGATATGAGGGCTACCCTCGTTGACATATTCACCAAGTTAGGAATGCCTAAAAATGATGCGGATCAGTCTGCAGACGTTCTCATGTATGCGGATATACGTGGGGTGGAGTCGCATGGTGTCAGCAACATGATGAGAGCGTATGTTGCTGGATTCCAAGAAGGTACCATCAATCCTAACCCCAAGACCAGAATAGTTCGTGAGGCAGCAGCAGTCTGCACCATCGATAGTGACCAGGGTCTCGGACTCGTAGTCGGACCTCAGGCTATGAATGAGGCAATCGAGAGAGCTGACAAATATGGTATCGGCTCAGTCTCGGTGACAAACGGGAGACACTTTGGTGCCGCAGGCTACCACGCCGCTATGGCATTAGAAAAAGACATGATAGGTATCGCCATGACAACGGGAGGTGTAACTGTAGTCCCAACTCATGGTGCGGAGAGATTAGTAGGATTGAATCCTATTGCAATTGCTGCTCCAACCCGAGACGAACCACCATTTATTTTTGACGCTTCAATGAGCTCCGTTGCCGGAAATAAAATCACTTTGGCGAAACGACTAGGAGTACAAGCCATGCCAGGCTGGATTGCGCAGTCAGACGGAACACCCTTGATGGATGAGTCTGATATTCCGGATGACTATATGATCCTACCGCTCGGAGGAACCCGAGAGGTAGGGTCCCACAAGGGGTATAGTCTGGCGGTAATGATAGAAATACTCTCAGGAGTATTATCTGGAGGAGCCGCAGGACCTCATAGAAGAGCCGGAGCCTCCCACCATTTTGTGGCGTACAAGATTGACGCATTTACGGATGTAGATGGATTTAAAGACGATCTTGACCAGTACATGAAGTCGTTAACCGAATCTAAACCAGCCCCTGGCCATGACCGGGTCACATATGCTGGTCTCCCAGAACACGAAGAAGAAAAGGAACGGCTAGAAAATGGAATTCCCTATCACCCTGAAGTAATAGACTGGTTTCGTAGCATTAGTGCAGAGCTTGAGCTTCCTGCAAGGCTTTAAACCAATGAATGAGGAAAGCTGAGATGGCAAAAATAGGTGGAAAAGTCGGGCTAATGGGCCTAAGACCTCCCGGGAGTGACTGGGGAGTAACGAAAGAAATGGCGGCCCGTGCTGACCAGCTGGGATTTAGTAGTCTCACAATGGGGGAAGCCTGGGGCGAAGACGCCTTCACTTCCCTAGCCCAACTCGCAGCTGTAACAGAGAGAATATCCATAGGGACTAGTATAGTTCCAGTTTACGCAAGAACTCCTGCGAATCTTGCCATGACAGCTCTAAATATGGACATTATGTCTAAAGGTCGTTTCTTTCTGGGTCTCGGATCCAGCGGTAAGCTAGTCATAGAAGATTTCCACGGTGAGAAATTTGAAAAACCTCTTTCTCGTATGCGGGAATACATTAACTTTATTCGTATGGCCCTCAAAGGAGATCGGCTAGATCAGGATGGTGTATTTTTTTCCACCAAACGTTTTAGATTAAGGTTTACTCCATTTAGAGATAACTTACCTATATTCATAGCCTCTCTTACTCCGTTGAGTTTGCAAATGACCGGGGAAATCGCAGACGGTTGGCTGCCTATATATTACTCTCCTGGACGAATGGCCCCTTCTTACAATAAATTGAAGTCAGGAGCATCCATTACAGGAAGATCGATCTCAGACATCACGGTATCTCCTCAGGTTTCAATTTACATTACGGATGATAAGAAAGAGGCCTTCAACAGGGAACGCCCACACATCGCCTTTTATATAGGAGGAATGGGAACCTTTTACCATGAATATATGCACAGAATAGGCTTTGGCGAAGAATCAGACGCGATCAGAAAAAAATACTTAGACCGTGATCGGACGGGAGCCGCTGATCTTGTGACTGACGAGATGGTATCAGCGACTGCATTAATAGGTTCCGCCAGTGAATGTCTGGAGCAAATGCAGAGATATTACGATGATGGAGTGGACGAGATACGTCTCGTATTTAACGAACCAGACGCTGCCGGCTACCACAACATAATCGAATCAATTGGCAAATTCATCTGATTACAAATTTTGACAGGAAAGCACATGAATCTCACAATCAAAGAACTTATACGGGATTCTCATCAAATATCAAAAGATCACGGCTGGTGGGAGAACCCCGATAAAAGTGTAGGGGAACTACTAGCCTTAGTGCACAGCGAGATAAGTGAAGCACTCGAGGTATATCGGGACCTTGGAAAAGAAGGATTGTCAAAAAACTGGAACGAAGAAAATGGGAAACCGGAGGGTTTTACTGTTGAACTTGCAGACGCAATCATTCGTATCGCAGATATGTGTGGAGCCTACGGACTAGACTTGGAGGAGGCTTTGACCAAAAAAATGGAATACAACAAATCTCGACCTTACAGACATGGTGGGAAAAAGGCCTAGATTCTGAAATAACGAAGCTGCACAGACTACACTATATATACGTTCTGATGTTATGATCCCGCCCAACAAATGAGAGGAGCAAAAAAATGGCAAACAAAGTAATTGAGAAAATGCAAAAAGGTGAAAAAGCCTACGGGATAGGTCTGAGCTATTATGCGGACGAAATAATAGAACTTGCAGGGGTCATGGGGCTAGACTTCGTAAACTACGACGGTCAGCATGCACCGATTACTCCGGAAACAATTGACAGGTTTTGTCGCATGTGCGACGGCTG
>ENA-UPTF01000875-UPTF01000875.1-marine-metagenome-genome-assembly--contig:-NODE-875-length-20106-cov-2.810275_pt1 | contig 20106 bp, 16 predicted proteins | sample MGYA00238166_ERZ767019 | MGnify/ENA primary metagenome ERZ767019 (study PRJEB28930, sample SAMN06266391) | marine metagenome | isolation source: Sea water from 250 m depth | place: Atlantic Ocean | study... | reverse complement strand
AAAGAATTAATTGAACTATGTGAAGTTGTTAGTGATAGCTCAAAAGTTTATGTTACACATTTAAGAGATAGAAATATAGAAAGAGGATTTGGAGGAGGAGGTATTCCAGAGGCTCTTGAAATCGGCAGACAGTCTGGAGTGAAAGTTCACTTTTCTCATACAAGAACAAGTGCACTAAACGTAGGTCAAGTCCCTGAAATGATGAAAGATATTGATAAAGCAAAAACCGAAGGTGTAGATATTACTTTGGAATTATATCCTTATCCTACGGGTAGTACATATCCGTTGAGCTTTTTACCTACATTTGTACATGAAGGTGGTCCAGATGAAGTGATGAAAAAGTTAAATGATCCAAATGAATTTGAAAAAATAGTTAGTACTATGATAGAAGAATTATCTCCTTATAGAAGAGAAGCTTTTAACGATGCAGTGTTTTCTTATTCTCCGAATAACCCTGAATTAGAAGGTATGAGCCTTGCAGATTTAGCAAAAATGAATAATCAATCAGCTGAAGTAACATTATGCGAACTTCTAAGGGATAACAAATTACAACTTGGATATAGAGGCGCACCTCCAATTAATGTTAGTGTATGGTCTCAATTGAATGAAGATGCTATAAGTTTATTAAAACGGGATGATTATATGGTAGGTAGTGATGCTATCCCGATGGGTAAGTATTGTCATCCTAGAGCTTATGGATGTTTTCCTAGATTTTTAGGCAGATTAAGAAGATCTTTGTGGAAAGACGGGCTTGAAGAAATGATTCAAAGAATGACACAAAATCCAGCTGAAAGATTTGGATTGTCAGGCAGGGGAGTAATTAAAAAAGGAAATTTTGCTGATGTTGTCATTTTTGATGCCGATAACATTAATGATTTGGCAACATATGATGATCCTATTCAGTATCCTGTAGGGATTGAACATGTTTTGGTAAATGGGGAATCAGTAGTAGAAAATAATAAAGTTACAGGAATTACACCTGGAAGAGCGATTCCTTAAATATTACTTTTGATTTCGGTAGAAATATCTCTTACTGATTCAACTAATTTATTAAGATCATTTTCTTTTGTTTTAGTATTTAAAGCTCCTGCATTTTTAGTTTGCATAAGAACTCCATTGTTTAATAATCCCATAAACAAAATCTTTGTTAGTAAATTGTCATTGTTAACAAATGATCTGTAGTCTTCAATTTTATTGCTATTAAAATTTATTCCAAAAAGAGATCCAATTCCTGTGATTTGATTATCTATTTCTAATTCATCAAAAATAGAATTTAATTTTGTTCTAAGAGAATCACCCATTGAATTCATTTTCGTATATTGATCTTTTGTTAATGCAGACATAACAGCAGCGCCAGCTTCCATAGTTAAAGGATTTCCATTGAATGTTCCTGCGTGAGATAATTTGTAATTATTACTGGAAGGATTTAATGTTTCCATTATTTCTTCTTTACCACCAAAGGCGCCTACCGGTAACCCGCCTCCTATAATTTTTCCTAAAGCTGTCATATCGGGGGTTATATTGAAAATTTCTTGAGCACCACCCGGAGCGAGCCTGTAACTTTGAATTTCATCATAGATTAGAATAATATCTAATTCATCTGTTATATCTCTTATAAACTGAAGGAAATTTTTCTCTAATGGTAAATACCCTAATCCTGATATAACAGGTTCCATTATTAAACAAGCCAAATCTTCGCTGTGAGCATTAATAAGTTCCTTGCTTCTTTCGATATCGTTATATGGGAGAACTATAACATCATTGAGTAAACTTTTAGGTTGCCCTGGATATTGCAAGATACCTGGATGAGTAGATTCTTTTAAATCTTTTGCATTAGGTGAAACGCTAATAGATACATGATCATGTGTACCATGATACCCACCTTCAAATTTTGCTATTTTATGTTTGTTTGTATATGCTCTTGCTGCCATGATAGCCATCATCGTTGCTTCTGTGCCTGAGTTAGTAAATCTGAGAGTTTCCATCGAAGGTGTTCTATCTGTAATTAGTTTTGCTAATTTTGCTTGCCCATCTGTTGGAGCGCTATATGCAGTTCCTTTTTGAATTTGATCATTTAAAACATTTTTCACCTCATCAGATGAGTGCCCAAGTATGAGGCTAGTAGCATTTATCATGAAATCAAGGTAATTATTTCCGTCAATATCTGTCATTATTGATCCATTGGCATTATCTGCATAGAATGGATAAGGTTCCATCCATTGGGTTGTTCTAGTACTTCCTCCTGGCATGTATTGCTCAGATATTTTTTGCATTTCGTACGATTTTTGAGTTTTAGAAATATATTGGTTTTTTTGTTTTTCTAGTAACTGATTTAGTTTGTCACTCATTTTTTCACCATAAATATATTAGATAGAATCTATAATATAATTTCCAATTGATCTGTTTTCAATAAAATAATCAGGGTTTTTAGTTGTGTTTATTCCTATCAAAGGTATTTTTGTTTCATATGTTGAGGCATGGGATCTTAAATCATTTGGAATTAACGAAATATCAGAATTTCCAAACACAACTTCTTTTTGTCCTAATACCATCAAATCCCCTATTGCACTAGAATTTAGATTAAATTTTTGTGATGCTTCTGATTTAGTTAAAACATCTTCAATGCCATTTATATTTTTTAGTATTTTTTTAGCTTCATTAAGATCAGACAGATCATTCATATAGATGTAAATAGATCCTCCTAGATTAGAATGATGAATTTCATGCTTATCTTTAATAATCGGGATAGCTATTGAAAGTATATTATATTTATTCAGTTCATTTTCTATATTAATTAATTTAGTTTTATCAGACATCCCATGGTCAGCAGTGATAAATATTTGATAGCTCGGATTTTTATTTATTAATTCACAAATTGAGTTATCGATCAATTTTAAATGTTCTAATGATTCCGTACTTTCGGGTTTGAATTTATGCATAGGATAATCTGTTAATGAAATATATGCAAAATCAGGGGATTTTTCATATATAAGTGTTGATGCTGTTGATATAGTCCAAGAATTTGCATTTATAGTATATATACTCGGTGCGTTGCCAAACCTTTTTATTAAAAATTCGTCAGGATTTTCTGTAGAATAGCTTAAATTATTTTTTAAATTATTGTTTATTAATAGTGTTTTCAATTTATTTTTTGAAGTGGCTAATATACTTGTTAGATTTTTCTCATTGCAAATATCAAAAATTGTTCTTGATTTGACAAATTTATTATCTTCTACATATGTTCCCTGATTTAAACTTTTGGAATATTTGTAGTTTGAGCAAATTCCATGTTTTGATGGATAAACACCAGAAATAATTGATAAATTATTAACATTTGTTACTGAAGGCATCATGCCTTTAACATGTTTTTCAAATGATTCTTTTTTTAAAGAAATGAATTCCATTTTATGATAGTCAAGATATTCGTAGTCCCAGCCGTCAATGCATATAGCAATAAACTTGTTCATAATTACCATTGTGAATAGATATTTTTAATTATAGAATATTTTTAAATATAGTTACTTAATTATGGATATAGAATTTGAAAATATACTAAAGAAAGAGATTGTTAGACAAAACGAATCTATTGTTTTGATAGCATCTGAAAATTATGCTAGTAAATCTGTAAGAATTGCACAAGGTTCTATATTTACTAACAAATATGCTGAAGGATATCCAGGAAAAAGATACTATGGAGGTTGTGAGTACGTTGACCAGATAGAAATTTTAGCAATTCAGCGGGCCAAAGAATTATTTGGTGCTGAACATGTAAATGTACAACCTCATAGTGGTGCTCAGGCAAATATGGCTGTTTATTCAGCGTTATTTGATTCTAATAGCGTAATTATGTCATTACCCTTAGATCATGGTGGGCATCTAACACATGGGTCAAAGGTAAATTTTTCTGGAAAATTATATAATTTTGAATTTTATAATGTAGATAGAGAAACTGAGCAGATTGATTATGATGCTTTAGAAAAACAGGCGCAAATTGTAAATCCTCAAGCGATTTTATCTGGTTTTACCGCTTATCCTAGAGAAATAGATTTTGAAAGAATAAATAGTATTTGCAAAAAAAATGATTGCATGATGATTGTTGATATGGCACATATTTCGGGATTAATTGCAGCGAAATTACACAGTGATTGTGTGAAATATGCTGATGTTGTAACTAGCACTACCCATAAAACACTAAGAGGGCCTAGAGGAGGGTTAATACTCTCTAAAAATATTTATGCCAAATCAATTGATAAAGCTGTTTTTCCAAATATTCAAGGTGGGCCTATGATGCATACTATTGGAGCAAAAGCTGTTGCTTTTGCAGAAGCAAGCACAAGTGAGTTTGTAAATTATCAAAAAAATGTAATTAGCAATGCTAAACAATTAGGAAAATTATTATCAGATGCAGGACTTCGATTAGTTACCGGAGATACTGATACTCATATGATATTAGTTGATGTTACTCCTTTTCAATTAACTGGAAAATTAGCTGAAGAAAAATTGGCAGAAGTTGGATTAATTGTGAATAGAAATACAATTCCTTATGATACTAATCCACCTCGAGTAGCAAGCGGGATAAGAATAGGGACTCCTGCAATTTCTACACGCGGCATGAATGCTGAAGCGATTACTGTTATCGCTAATTGTATAATTAGAATATTAAAAGGGAAAGAAGAATCAAAATTAATAAAAAATAAAGTAAAAGAATTAGCTAACAAATTTCCAATTAATCTTGCATAGATTTTTGTTTTTGCTCGTTTTTTATCATTTTAGTATTTTTTAAAGGGCCTTGTTTGATTAAGTTTTTTATTTCACTGGTGTAATTATTCCAAAAAAATGTTTTAACTTTTGTTATTCCGGCATCTATATAAATTGCTCCAATTAATGCTTCAAAGCAATTTGATAACATTGCATCAGTGATTCCTACTTTGTTTTGGCCTTTACTGACTTTGATATGGTTTTCAAGTGAGAGTTTTTTTGCAAATTTTGTAAATGTTTCATTTGAAATTATATTGGATCTGATTATTGAAAAATCTCCACTATTTTTATTGATTCCCAAATTCTTATATAAATGCACTGTGATTATGAAGTACATAACTGAATCACCGACAAATTCAAGAATTTCATTAGATTCTAGAAATTCATTTTCCAATCTTAGTGATGAATGTGTTAATGCTGATTCAAGTAATTTGGGATTTTTAAATGTTAGCCCTAATTTTTTTTCTATTTCAAAGTATTCATTCATTTATTGCATTGTACATGTAATTAATATTTTGATAAATTATTTATTAACCATGAATAATTAAATTTGTTTTAATTGTCAATTTGTAGGAGGATATAATGTCAGAAATATGCGCGGAATATATTTGGGTAGACGGCACAACACCCACACCTCAATTAAGATCGAAAACCAAAGTGTTAAAAAAAGAAGAAATTTTAACAATGGGAACATCTTCTATGGGAGCGGATAGATTAGCTATCTGGGGTTTTGATGGATCCAGTACAAATCAAGCTGAAGGAGCTAGTTCTGATTGTGTTTTGAATCCAGTATTTATTTGCCCTGACCCAATTAGAGGTGGAGACAATATACTTGTTCTTTGTGAAGTTTTGAACCCGGATATGACTCCACATGCAACTAATACAAGAAAAGAGACAGAATTAATTTCAGAAAAATACAAAACACACGAAGGTTGGTTTGGTATTGAGCAGGAATATACGATGTTGGATCCAATTACAAATCAACCAATCGGATTTCCCGAAGAAGGATTTCCTGAACCTCAAGGTCCTTATTATTGTAGTGTAGGACCTTCATGGATATTTGGCAGAGATATGGCTGAAGAACATCTTGAAATGTGCATGGATGCAGGATTAGCTATTTCAGGCATAAATGCGGAAGTAATGCCTGGTCAATGGGAATTCCAAATAGGCCCGGTTTCAGCATTAGAAGTAAGTGATCAACTTTGGGTAGCAAGATGGTTGTTATTTAGAGTAGGTGAAATGCATGGCATTCATCCATCTCTTGATCCAAAACCTGTAGCTGGTGATTGGAATGGAGCAGGAGCTCATACCAATTTTTCGACTAGAGCTATGAGAGAAAATTATAATGCAATCATAGCTGGATGTGAGGCTTTATCTGGAGAACATAACCTGCATATAAAAAATTACGGTGATGGAAATGAAAGAAGATTAACAGGATTACATGAGACACAATCAATAGATAAATTTACTTATGGAGCTTCTGATAGGGGAGCATCTGTTCGTATTCCTTGGCAAGTAGAGAAAGATCAAAAAGGATATTTAGAAGATAGAAGACCGTCTGCAAACATGGATCCTTATACTGTGACAAAACTACTATTAGACACAATTTGTTCAAAAGAGCCTCAGTAATTGTATTGATTTGTATTGATTTCATTGCAATTCTAATAAGTAAATTTATATAATTAAGTTAATATAATAAGATAAGGGAGTTTCAAATGGCTTTAAAATCTGGAAGTAAGAAATCTTCATCTGACAAATCTAAGACTGGAACATGGAAAGTGAAAGCAGGATTGGCTCAGATGTTGAAAGGTGGAGTAATTATGGATGTTGTTACACCTGATCAGGCAAAAATTGCAGAAGATGCAGGAGCATGTTCTGTTATGGCATTAGAGCGAGTTCCATCTGATATAAGAAAAGATGGAGGTGTTGCCAGGATGTCAGACCCAAGTATGATTGCGGGAATTATTGATGCAGTTACAATACCAGTTATGGCAAAAGCTCGTATAGGGCACTTTGTTGAAGCTCAAATTCTTGAAGAAATGGGCGTTGATTACATTGATGAATCAGAAGTATTAACACCTGCTGACGAAAATAACCATATAAATAAACATGATTTTAAAGTACCTTTTGTTTGTGGATGCAGAGATCTTGGTGAAGCTTTACGTAGAATAGGTGAGGGCGCAGCAATGATTCGTACAAAAGGTGAAGCCGGTACAGGGAATGTTGTTGAGGCAGTTAGACATGCAAGAACGGTGCTTGGAGAAGTTAAAAGAATTCAAACAATGGATGCCACAGAATTAATGGCACTTGCAAGAGATTTAAAAGCTCCATATGAATTAATAAAAGAAATTCACGATACAGGTAAATTACCAGTTGTTAATTTTTCAGCTGGCGGAATTGCTTCCCCTGCTGACGCAGCGTTAATGATGCAGATAGGCGTTGAAGGAGTTTTTGTAGGGTCTGGAATTTTCAAATCAGAAAACCCGTCCCACATGGCTAAGGCAATTGTAAAAGCAACAACTCACTATAATGATCCCGAAATGTTGGTTGAAATCTCAAAAGGTCTTGGATCTTCAATGCCAGGGCTTGATGTGAGAACTATGCCTGAAGATCAAAAATTGGCACAGAGAGGTTGGTGAAGATTTGCATATAGGTGTTTTAGCTCTTCAGGGAGACTATGCCGAACATATAAATATGCTGCACTCAAATAATGCTGATGTTTCTGAAATAAGGTTACCTTCTCAGTTGGATGATGTAGATGGGCTCATAATTCCAGGTGGGGAAAGTACAACTATTGTTCAACTTATAGATATATATGATTTTAGAACCAAATTAGTTGAGAAAGCTTCTCAGGGTTTCCCTATTTGGGGTACTTGTGCCGGAATGATTGTTATGGCAAGAGAATTAACCGATCATAGGCCAGAACCTTTAAATTTAATGAATATAAAAGTAAGTAGAAATGCTTTCGGGAGACAAATAGATAGTTTTGAAGAAGATTTAACTATTAAGGGAATTGACGGGAAATTCCCTGCAGTATTCATCCGAGCACCTATAGTAGTAGAAAATGATTCAAGTGTTGATATATTGTGCTCTATAGATAATCCTTCAGGTCCCGTAGCAGTACAACAGGGTAAATTGTTAGCTACATCTTTTCATCCAGAATTAACTAATGATACTAGAATGCATGAATATTTTTTATCAATAGTAAAAATGTAGTTCGTTGGAAAAAGAATTAAATTTATTAATTAAAATATTACCTAAATACCTTTATGAGATTTTATCTAATCATGACAATGTAGATAATCTCAATGAAATTGTCCTAGATTTTGGAAGGTCTCCAGAGGCAAGATTTACAGATGGTTCAGAAATATTTCATGATCATGAAATATCTATTGAAGATTTAAAATATGTTCAAAAAGGCTTGGGTAAGTTTATGCCTGACAATCGTGCAGGTATCGAAAGAACCCTTCATAGAATTTCTGCTATAAGAAATAGAGAGGATAAAATTATAGGTTTGACATTGAGGGTAGGCAGAGCGATTGAGGGTGCTATAGATATTATTCGAGATATTGTTCAAAAAGGGGACAGTGTCTTAATTTTAGGACCTCCAGGAGTTGGTAAAACCACAATGTTACGAGAAGTTGCAAAATTTTTAGCAGATGAAATGAACAAACGAGTCATAATAGTAGACACATCTAACGAAATTGCAGGAGATGGAGATATACCTCATCCTGCGATAGGTAATGCAAGAAGAATGCAAGTAAATTCTCCTACAATGCAGCATTCGGTAATGATAGAAGCTGTAGAAAACCATATGCCAGAAGTTATTGTAATCGATGAAATAGGAACTAATGCAGATGCTATGGCTGCTAGAACTATTGCTGAAAGAGGCGTTCAATTAATTGGCACAGCGCATGGGAATAATTTGGATAATTTAATTTTAAATCCTACGTTATCTGATTTGATTGGAGGAATAGATGCAGTGACTTTGGGTGATGATGAAGCAAGAAGAAGAAAAACTCAGAAAACCATTTTGGAGAGAAAAGCTCCTCCTACATTTAGTAGTTTAGTTGAAATTAAAGGATTCAATCATGTTTTAATTCATGAAAAATTAGATTCGGTTGTTGACAGATTACTGAGAGGAATGCCTATTAAGCCGGATGAAAGGAAAATAACTAGTGACGGTAAATTAGAGATATTAGAAAATAAAAAATATAATAATAATGTAGGAGTTAATGGTTATCATTCAGAAGTAAGCAAGAGACAAGAAAATGTTGCAAAAAATATTTCTGTTTATCCATATGGCGTAAATAAAGGTAAATTAGAAACTGCATCTAAAGAAATTGGTATAAATGTTTCTATTGCTCATAATTTACAAGATGCAGAATTCATTGTTACTACTAAAAACTTTTATAAAAAAAGAACAAAATTTTTAATCGAAGCCCATAAAAGTAATATTCCTTTATATGTGATAAGAAAAAATACGTTAAATCAAATAGTTAGTTTGTTAAGTACGTTAAAAAAGCAATCTATGCAGACATTAAATTTAGATGACTCTGCCTTGAAAGAAGCTGAAGGAACTGCATTAGAGTTAAGCCAATCAGATAATATTTCTAAATTAGAATTATCTCCTCAAAGTGCATATATTAGAAAAATGCAGCATAATATTGCAGAAAAATATGGATTAACATCAGCTAGTAAAGATGTTGGTGTATCAAGAAGAGTAGTGTATTTTAAAAATTAAAAGGTTAATTTATTGAGTTTATTTATTGTATTTGAAGGATTAGATGGATCTGGCAAGTCAACCCAACAACAATTATTAAATAACAAATTAAAATCTGATAAGATCTCAAGCATTTCATTTAGAGAACCTGGCAGCACAATCATTGGTGATAAAATTGTGGAAATTTTACAATCTGATCAAAAATTATCTCCTCTTTCAGAATTATTACTTTTTTATGTTTCAAGATCAGCAATCATTGAAGAAAAAATCAAACCTGCTTTAGATAATCATGATGTTGTTATATGTGACAGGTATTTTTATTCATCAATTGCATATCAGGGTTATGGCAGAGGGATCGATATTAATTTTATAAATCAAATAAATGATCAAGTTGTCAAAAATATTATTCCTGATTTAATATTCTATATGGATATAAATTGGGAAGAAAAGAAAAATAGAAAAGGAATAAATGTAAAGGATAGATTTGAAAAAGAAGATCGTAATTTTCATAACAAAGTAAGATCTGGTTATAAATCTTTGGCAAAAAAAGATTTAGATAAATGGAAAATCATAGACGCTGAAGAAGATGTTAACAAAATTTCATCATTCATCTATGAAACTGTTAAATCTAAGCTTAATATTTAACAAGAATTAAAATATTCACCAATTTGATTGGATGCTTTGATTAAAATTTCATCAGATTTTGCAAAGCATAATCTTATCAATTTACTTTTTTTCAATTCTTCAGCATTTTTATTATAAAACACACTGATTGGTATTCCGGTTACTTTGGCATTTTTGATTAACTCAATACAAAATTCTTCCGGTTGAAATTTTTGAAACTTTTCCTCGTATGACATATTGATAAAATAAGTTGATTCTGGAAGGTAAGCAACTACATTGTTTTTTATTAAATTGTTATAAATTAAATCTCTTTTCGCTTGAAAAGTATTTTTCAGGTTTTCATAGTATGCTTTTGGCTTTGTATACGCATATGCTATGGCTTCTTGCAGATTGGGAGGAACAGTAAATGTGATAAATTGATGAGTTCCGGCGACCTTGTCAATTAGTTCTTTACAACCTATTGCAAACCCAATTTTCCAACCAGTCAATGAGAATGTTTTGCCTGCAGAACCGATTTTGATTACTCTTTCTTCCATGCCAGGCAATGATATAACAGGTATATGCTTTTTGTTGTCAAATACAATATGTTCATGAACTTCATCTGAAATGATGATCATATCATTTTCAATTACTATTTTTGATAAATCTTTTAATTCATCCAAACTAAACATTTTTCCAAGAGGATTCATTGGGTTGTTGAGTATTATGAGTTTACTTTTTTTTGTTATAAACGGTTTTAATATATCATATGAAAATTTCCATTCTGGAGATTCAAGTGGGACACATATTGCGATACCTCCAGCCTTTTCTACTATTGGCTTATAAGAATCATACGCAGGTTCAAAAATTATAGCTTCATCTCCTGGAGTAATGTTACTAAGTATAGAAGATGCCAAAGCTTCAGTTGCTCCATTAGTAATAAGGATTTCATTGTTCCAATCAAATTCCAATTTGTAATGATCATTTAAATGTTTTGAAATATTTTTTCTTAAACTTTCTAAACCTTTCATTGGTGGATATTGATTACTAATAGTATTAAGAGATTCCGCAGCTTTATGTATTATGTCGATAGGTCCATCTTCGTCAGGAAATCCTTGCCCTAAATTTATAGCGTTATTTTTTATGGAAAGCTCAGTCATTTTTTGAAAAATTGTGGTTTCTTCTTTTTTCATATTTTTTATTGTTATTTAATTTTTCTAAAAAAAAATCTCTCCTAAAGAGAGATTATGTAATGTTTACCTCTCACAAGGTCACGTATGATCTGGGGCACCTTTTCACCAAGGTTGCCAGACAGGATTTTTGGCCCAGTCGCCTAACCTGTCATTCTCAACGAATGTCTGACTAATTTAACATATATTTATAACAAATTCTAGAGTTAGGTATTTGTTATAAATTCAACCATGTCTGCAGTTCGACAACTGTAACCCCATTCATTATCGTACCATCCAATTACTTTTACTAGATTTTCACTTATTACTTCGGTGGATAAAGAGTCAATGATACAACTCGCAGGGTTTTGTTTGAAATCAACACTAACTAATGGTTCATCAGTTATTTCTAATATGTTTTTTAAATTTGAATTAGAAGCATCTTTGAAAGCTTCATTGATTTCATTTTTTGTAACTTTGCTTTTAAGATTGCATACCAAATCTACAGATGATACATATAAAGTAGGAACTCTAAATGCTAAGCCATTAATTTTACCTTTTAATTCAGGTATTATTTCTCCTACTGATTTCGCTGCTCCTGTTGTAGTAGGTATTATATTCATTCCAGCAGCTCTTGCTCTTCTAAGATCTTTATGCCCTCTATCCAATATTGACTGATCATTTGTTGTGGAATGAATAGTTGACATAAATCCTGATTCGAAACCAAAATTATCATTTAAAACTTTCACCATTGGTGCAACACAATTAGTTGTGCAAGAAGCATTAGATATGATTTGGTGATTATTTTTGTCATATTCAGATTCATTTACACCTAAAACCATTGTTATGTCATCATTTTTAGCAGGGGAAGAGATTATTACTTTTTTTGCCCCGCCATTTATATGACCTATAGTGTCAGTAGCTGATCTAAATCTTCCAGATGATTCGATAACTATATCCACTCCTGAAGATTTCCAGTCTATTTCATTAGGATTAGAATAAGAACTCCATTTTATTTTTTTTCCATCAACAATTAAATTTTTATCGTCATAACTTATATCTTTTTCATATATTCCGTAAATGCTGTCATATTTTAATAAATGAGCTTTGGTTTCTGCGCCTGAATGATCATTTATTGCAACTACTTCTAGAGATTTGTGATATTTCATAATTGCTTTGAAAACGTTCCGGCCTATTCTTCCAAATCCATTTATTCCTATTTTAGTACTCATATAAACCCCTTTGATTTTATTTTAAATTTTCATTGCTTTTAAGCCAAGGTAATTTGTATTTTTATTTTGCGCTATAATTTCACTTATTCTATTGTATTTTGCTGTTCTTTCCGATCTGGTTGGAGCGCCGGATTTTATTTGAGTAGCTTGTGTTCCTATGGCAAGATCAGCAATAAAACTGTCTTCTGTATCTCCTGATCTATGACTGATGATTGTGTTTAAATTGTTTTCATGTGCAAAATTTATTGCATCAAGAGTTTCTGAAATTGTTCCAATCTGATTTGGTTTAATAAGCACTGTGTTTGCAGAATTCTTTGATATTGAAGTTTTTATTTTATTGATAGATGTCACTAAAAGATCATCTCCAACAATTTGGACTTGGGAACCAATTGCTTTATTTAATTTTGTCCAATTTCCCCAGTCATCTTGATCAAAAGGATCTTCAATACTTTTGATAGGGTAGTTTGTTACTAGGTGTATATAAAAATTAAGTAATTCATCTGAAGTCATGTAATTATTTTTATTATTTTGCATTATTTTATATTTATTATTTTCTATAAGCTCTGATGCCGCTACATCTAATCCTAGGAATACTTCTACACCAGGTTTGTAACCTGCTTTTTCTATGCACTTCATTATTAATTTTAATGGTTCTTCATTATTATTATATGGAGAAATAAACCCTCCTTCATCTCCTACGCTTGTAGAATTTCCATTTGATTCTAAATATGATTTGATAGTCCAGTATATTTTTACACAGCAATTTATCGCATCAGAATAATTTTCGAAACCAAGAGGTATAATCATATATTCTTGGAAATCACTTGATAAACTTGCGTGTTTCCCTCCATTTAGTATATTCATTAGGGGGACAGGTATTTGATAAGATTTGAAATCTTTATCAAAAATTTCAAATGTTTCTAAATTATTAGCTAAGGCGAGAGCTTTTGTAAAAGAAGTTGATAAAGATAGTAGTGTATTTGCACCAAGATTTGATTTGTTTTCAGAATTATCTAATGTTAATAAAATTTCATCAAATTGTTTAATTGTATTAAAATTTTCACCTATTATATTTGGAGATATTATATTTTGAATATTTTCAATACATGAATTGATACTTTTACCAAAAAAATCTTGATGATTATTGTCTCGTAATTCAACTGCTTCATATTTTCCCGTACTTGCGCCAGATGGCACGGTAGATATTCCAGTATATTCGTTATCAAGGGTAATAAAAGTTCTTAATGTGGGAGTTCCTCTCGAATCAAGTACTTGTATTGAATTTATGTTTGTAATGGTAGGCATATTAAATTTTTAACTTTTTTTAAGATAATATTTTTAAAAATATTATACTTTATTATATGAGAGTTTAATTTAATTTATACTTGATATATCATATAAAGGAAATAAATATTTATCTATTTTAATGAGTGATATACAAGAACTTAGAGATCAAATAAGACATTCAGCAGCACATTTACTTGCTGAGGCAGTATTAAAAATTTATCCAGATGCAAAATTAACTATTGGTCCTGCTATTGCAGATGGATTCTTTTATGATTTTGATATTGATGAAACTTTTTCCCAAGAGGATTTAGTAACAATAGAACGCCAAATGAAAAGATCAATAAAAAGGAATACAAAATTTGAAGGTAAAGAATTAACGAAAAAAGAAGCATTGATTATTTATAAAGACAATCCTTACAAAACAGAGATTATTAATTCAATGCCGGAAGATGAGGTAATAACAGAATATAGTCATTCTAATGGCAGCTTTGTAGATTTGTGTAAGGGAGGTCATGTTGACAAAACAGGGGAAATTAAAGCTGTAAAATTACTTTCAACTGCAGGGGCATATTGGAGAGGGGATGAAAATAATAAGATGTTACAACGAATTTATGGAACTGCTTTTGAAAGTTCTGAAGAATTAGACAAACACTTACTTTTCCTAGAAGAAGCATCAAAAAGAGATCATCGAAAACTTGGAAATCAACTAGATCTTTTTTCTATTTCACAGGATGTTGGTTCAGGAATGATTTTATGGCATCCTAAAGGTTCCTTTATAAGAAGCAAAATTGAAGATTACTGGAAAAGTGAACATATTAAAGATAATTATGATTTGATATATACTCCGCATGTTGGGAAATCAGATCTATGGTCAAAAAGTGGTCATTTAGATAATTTTAAAGAAAATATGTTTTCTAGTATTGAGATGGATAATAGTGAATATTATTTGAAACCAATGAATTGTCCTTTTCATATTGCATATTATAAAAACAGTTTAAGAAGTTATAGAGATTTACCTATGAGAATAGGTGAATTGGGTACTGTATATAGATACGAGAAACAGGGAGTTTTACATGGATTACTTAGGGTACGTGGATTCACTCAAGATGATGCTCATATATTTTGTATGCCTGAACAGGTAGTAGAAGAATTTAATTCAGTTCTTGATTTAACGTTTAGAATTTATAATAAATTTGATTTTAAAAATTACAAGATTACATTGTCAACTAAACCTGAAAAATATGTTGGAGAAGATAAAGATTGGGATTTTGCTGAAAATACTCTTGAAAAAATATTAAACGAAAAAGGTTTAGAATATGAGGTTGATGAAGGTGGAGGAGCTTTTTATGGTCCTAAAATAGATATTCACATTGAGGATGCTATAGGTCGTCTTTGGCAGTGTACTACTGTGCAATTTGATTTTAATTTACCTGAACGTTTTGATTTGAAATATATATCTAACGAAGGTAATGAAATCAAACCAATTATGATTCACAGAGCACTTCTTGGTTCAGTTGAGAGATTTTTTGGAGTATTAGTTGAACATTTTGCAGGTTCATTTCCTATGTGGCTTGCTCCAGTTCAAATTATGCTTATTCCTATTGCAGATAGGCATATAGATTATTGTAATCAAATTTCTGATGTTCTGAAAGAAAAAGATTTTCGTTCGAAAGTTAATAATTCGTCAGATAGAATGAATGCAAAAATAAGAGAAGCTCAAATGCAAAAAATACCATACATGGTTGTAGTCGGAGATAACGAAGTATCTCAAAATAAGCTTTCAGTAAGAACAAGATCTGGCGAAAATATTTCAGATATAGATTTAAATGAATTTCTTAATTTGTTAAATGATTAATAAATTTTTATTAAGAAATAAACTAAAGATTTCATCCTATGTTTCTTTGTTAGGTGTTTTAATGGTTTTATTTCAGATAACTTTGGGAGGAATTGTCCGAGTTACAGAATCAGGATTGGGCTGCCCAGATTGGCCTCTATGTGATGGGCAAATTGTCCCTGAATTGGATTTTCATACAGCTATAGAATGGGGGCATAGAGTTTCTGGTGCTTCTATTGGAATTTTAATTATTATTATTAATGTTATTTCAGTTAAATTTTTTGGTAGAAAATCACTGCAATCAATATTAGCTTTCTCTTTATTATTGTTAGTTATTTTGGAAGGAATTTTAGGTGGAATCACCGTTCTGACAGAATTAGCATGGTGGGTTAGATTAATTCATTTGGGAGGATCTTTTGTAATCTTATTTCTTTTTGCATATTTGTTTTCTTCAATTAGACAAGATAATAAAAAGTTATTTATATCAGACCTTAAGAAATTTCAGGAATATATATTAAATATCACTATGATTGGACTTTTGATTTTAATGTTGTATGGTTCAGCAATTGTGGGATTAGGAGTTAATTCATCTTGTATGTCGTGGCCTGACTGTATGGGACAATGGATAAGATTTAATGAAAATTCATATTTTTTGCATATGATACATAGATATTTAGCTTTAGTTTTTGGCCTGATGATATTATATCTTTCTCATGCAGTTGGAAGATTTGCTATACCTGGTTCTTTTGTTAAAGTAATAGCCAGATCACTTGGATTGATATTTATATTGCATATTATAATGAGTATTGCATTAGTAACTTTAGGCTTTGATGGATGGTTAAGAGTGGTGCATCTAAGTTTAGCTGGTATTATATGGTTGTTTGTTTCATGGTTATTCATTGAATACCGATTATTTAAGACTGCTTAATCTGAAGGTAATTTTTTATTACAAAAAAAATGTAATTTATTAATTATTAACTATAAAATGTGTAGACTATAGATTCCCTTGTTGTTACAATTTTTTAAATGTGAATTATATTACTAACTGATAATTTAGTGTTTAATACGATAAAAAAATTCTTACCAGTTTTACTTTCTTTACTTTTTGTTGTTGCATGCGGAGGGTACGATGGTCCACAATCTACTTTTGATACGCATGGCCCAATAGCTAAAGAACAAGCTGACTTATTCTATTTGATTTTGTGGGCAGGCATGGTCGTTTTGGTAGCAGTAGAATTAGCTATCATATATATTTATATTAAATATAGAAGAAAGAAAAACTCAGATAGACTTCCATCTCAAACACACGGTAATACTAAATTGGAAATTATGTGGACAGTCTTGCCAGTCATATTTTTAGCAGTTGTGTCTGTTCCAGTGTTATCAGCAATATGGTCTTTTGGGACTGCACCTGAAAACCCAGATGTAGTTGTTAATGTAAAGGGTCATCAATATTGGTTTGAATTTGAATACCCAGATTTAGATGTTGTAACAGCGAATGAACTGCATATACCTGTTGGAAAAAAAATATTAATCAACCTTGATTCTGATGATGTTTTACATAGTTTTTGGATCCCTAAAATAGCAGGTAAAACTGATATCATCCCTAATCAGGGTAATTTTATGTGGATTCAAGGAGATACTGTTGGCCTGTATTATGGACAATGTGCAGAATTTTGTGGAGAATCTCATGCTTTGATGAGATTTAGAGTTATAGTAGAAACTGATGAAGATTTTGAATCATGGATTTCTCATGAAAAATCAGAGGCATATGTTCCAAACGATCCTTTAGAAAAATCCGGATATGATATTTTTATGTCTTCGAAAGCAGGGTGTGGTGGTTGTCATATGATAAATGGATCTAAAAAAGCAAAAGGAAAAATAGGTCCTAATTTAACACATTTTGGATCTAGACAACATATGGCAGCAGGAATATTAGACAATAATCAGGTTAATCTTAGGAATTGGATAAGAAATCCTGATTTGATAAAACCTGGCAATATAATGTCAGGACAAGGGGCAGTTTATATGGATCCTAATAAATCATTAACTGAATCAGAAGTTATAGCCCTTGCTTCATATTTACAATCTTTAAAGTGATATGGGAGAATTAAATTATGACATCAATTCCTCTTAAATTACCATTTAACATAAAATTAACCAGGCCTGTGAATCCTACAGGAGTATGGGATTGGTTGACTACTATTGATCATAAAAAAATAGGTGTTTTATATGGTGTGACTGCATTTATTATGTTTCTGACAGGTGGAATTGAAGCAATTTTAATTCGAACCCAATTGATTGCCCCTGAGTTGAAAATAATTGCACCTGAAGTTTATAATCAACTTTTTACTATGCATGCAACCACAATGATTTTTTTAGGTGTAATGCCTTTGTCTGCAGCGTTTTTTAATTTTGTTATACCTTTACAGATTGGTGCAAGAGATGTTGCTTTTCCAAGATTAAATGCTTTTAGTTATTGGACTTTCCTTGCGGGAGCTTTAATTATGAAAGCGAGTTGGTTTTTAGGAGGATCTCCTAATGCAGGTTGGTTTGGTTATGCCCCAATAACTACAGCAACGTTTAATCCTGGAACAGGAATAGATTTTTGGATTGTTGGACTTCAAGTCTTAGGTGTTGCCTCTTTAGCCGCATCTTTTAATTTTATAGTAACAATAATAAATATGAGAGCCCCAGGGATGACATTGATGCGATTGCCATTATTTACTTGGATGACTTTTATAACAGCCATATTGCTTGTTTTAGCTTTTCCCGTAATAACTGTTGCTTTAATTGAATTAATGCTTGATAGAACTTTTGATTTTAATTTTTTCAATACAAAAGCTGGCGCTAACCCATTGTTATGGCAGCATTTGTTTTGGATATTTGGGCATCCTGAAGTTTATATTTTGATATTACCAGCTATGGGTATAGTATCTGAGGTTTTGCCAACGTTTTCGAGAAAACCGATATTTGGGTACCCTGCGATGGTATTAGCAGCTTCATTTATTGCATTTATGGGATGGTTAGTGTGGAGCCATCATATGTTTACAACTGGCTTAGGCCCTATTGCAAATAGTGTATTTACGATAACAACAATGCTCATAGCTGTTCCTACTGGTGTGAAAATGTTTAATTGGTTAGGAACTATGTGGGGTGGAGATATAAAGTTTAATACACCTACATTATTTTCTGTGGGATTTTTGTCTATGTTTTTAATTGGAGGAATTAGTGGAGTAATGCACTCTTTTTCAGCTTCTGATTATCAACAGCAAGATACTTACTTTATAGTAGCACACATTCATTATGTTTTATTTGGTGGTGCAATATTTGGAATATTTTCCGGTATTTATTATTGGTTTCCTAAAATTACAGGAAGAATGTATGATGAAAAATTAGGTAAACTGAATTTTTGGATAATGTTTATAGCTCAGAATTTAACCTTTTTCCCTATGCATTGGGTTGGAATGCAAGGCATGCCAAGAAGAATTTTTACATATGATTCTGAAATGGGATGGGCATTTTGGAATGCATTTGAAACAGTAGCAGCATATGCAGTTGCATTTGGAGTTTTAATATTTGTTATTAATATGATAAAAAGTTGGACTGGTGGTAAAAAAGCAGGTGATGATCCTTGGGATGGAAGAACATTAGAGTGGTCAATACCATCTCCACCACCTGTTTATAATTTTAGAGATATTCCAGTAGTTAAATCTTTAGATGATTTTTGGCATACTAAACAAAATTCTTCTGATTCAGATACTAAAACTAAAAGTAAAACAAAAATTAGTGATATTCATTTACCGCAACCTTCTTATTGGCCTTTTTTAGTATCTGTTGGCTTAGCAATAGCAGGTTTTGGTATTATTTATAATTTGGTATTAACTGGGGTTGGGATTGCCATCATGCTTATAACAATTTGTGCGTGGTCTTTTGAACCAGTTAATGAACCAGATTCACATTAGTTGAGGTACTTATAACATGTCTGAAGAAACTACAACAGGATTAGATCATAGAAAACTATTAATGTGGGTTTTCCTGGGATCTGATTGTATGTTTTTTGCTTCTTTAATTGGAACATATTTGATTTATAAAGGATCAGGTATTCCTCATCCAGGACCGGCAGATGTGTTTGATATCCCTACAACATCTGTAAGTACATTTGTTTTACTTATGAGTAGTATGAGCATGGTTTTTGCTTATGCATACTTGGTTAGAGATAATATCAAAGCATTTAGAGTATGGATGATTTCTACTATTATCATGGGATCAACGTTTTTAGGTTTTCAAGTATTTGAATTTAGTGAATTTTATTTCCATGATGATTTAAGCCCGCAAACTAATTTATTTGGAACGACCTTTTATGCATTAACTGGAACACATGGCATTCATGTTACTGTTGGAGTAATTTGGTTAGGTATAATTTTTTATTCAAGTTTATTTAGAAACACAGTAACTTCGAAAACTAATTTGGATTTAGATTTGGCGGCATTATATTGG
>ENA-UPTF01000874-UPTF01000874.1-marine-metagenome-genome-assembly--contig:-NODE-874-length-20143-cov-3.186784_pt1 | contig 20143 bp, 14 predicted proteins | sample MGYA00238166_ERZ767019 | MGnify/ENA primary metagenome ERZ767019 (study PRJEB28930, sample SAMN06266391) | marine metagenome | isolation source: Sea water from 250 m depth | place: Atlantic Ocean | study... | reverse complement strand
CGGTGTCGCCGAAAGCCATGTTTCGAGCATTTACGCGGGTTTGAAATTCTCCGTCTAGACTGATATTTCCAAATTCACCTTCAGCAGTAGGCGACGAACCGGTGCGAATGCTAAGCGTGCGAGTGCTACGCGGCGGCGACTGCAATTCCAACTCGGTGATTCTACCGTCCGACAGCAGCGCTGCACCGGTGATCGCCTTATCGAGTCCATTCCTGAGGGCTAGCTCATATCCGGATGATGCGTTTTTGGTGAGGGTCGCCATGACCTCGCCATTGTCTGGAGCGATCCATTCGGAGCAGAGCAGGCGGCTGGTCCAGATCGGTACGCGGGCGCTGGCCTCGATTTTTCCGGGGGCGTGCTCAACCCGCAGGGAGGAGGCCGTGTCGCCCCGGTTGGGGCCGGCGTACTCGGAGCGGATGGCACCCTGCGCGTATCGTCCGCCGAGCCGGTAGTCGTCGTTGACCGGCGAGTAGATGGACACGTAACTGCGGCCACGCAGAACTTCCTGCTGCCCGGGCAGCACATCGACGATATGTAGTTCGTTCAACTCAAGTTGACCGGCGCGCAGCTTGTAGCCGATGAAGTAAATCAGCAGCGAAAAAATCGCAACATACGCCGGGAAAGTCAGCCAAGTGAGCATCTGTTTGTTGATGCGCTTTAGCCAGATTCGGTCCACCGGCCCGATGATCACGAGGTAGGCGGCGAGCAGCAGCAACAGCCATTCGACCGGCAGCTTGCTGACCTGCCGGCTGTCGAGCATCGCGCCGTAAACGCCGTCGATATGCAACCGGCCGTACTGCTGGGGAGCGTCCTCTTCAAACCAAGCGCCGTGAACCTTGGCCAATCTCACCCAGAACCAGGCACGGTTCGCCCACGACTTGAACGGCTCGCGCTCGGGGTTGAAGCCCAGCACGCTCACTCGACCAAGGCCACGATTGGCCTCGGCGGCGACCACCCGGTTGTCGAGTTCGAAGAGCACCATGCCGTTGGCTAGGCGCACTTCTGCTGCGGCGAGCTGGCCGGCGGCGAAAGCGTCGTCCGGGCTGCCAACGATTGAGTCGCCTCCTCCGTCGGCCCAGTGATGCAGCGCCTGGCCGACAGCGGTGTTTTGCACCGGGCCGAACCGGGCGCGAACGAGATTTGCCAGCCATGGCGTGCCGGTGACATCGCCGTGCCGGTCCACCGCCAAAATCAGGTGGCCGCCGCCGAGCACCCACGTCGACAGCGCAACAGCCTGTTCGGCGCGCAGGTTGATGGCGCGTGCAGAGTTGAGGTAGAGCACATGCAGGCCGCTTAATGCGATGGGATCGTCAGGGAAGGTGTCCAGCTGCATGTGGGCCACGCGCGGGGCAAATGAGTCGTTTTCCCATTTGCGCTTAAAACGAGTACGAGGCAGTACCGGCCCACCGGCCTGCTGGTCGCTCAACGCGCCGACGAAGACGGTGGTGTGGTCGGAGATGTCGAGTTTTAGTTCGTCATGTTTGGCTACTGTTTTGCTACCGTTTTTTAACTTGGCCGACCAGCTGGAGTTTGCACTGCCGAAAACCGGGAGGGTGAATCGCTTGCGTGTGTTGGTGGCCAATTCGACGTTGTAGCGGTAAACGTCCCCGAAGCGCGGCCGCAACTCGACCTGGCCATCGAAGGTTGGGCCGTCGTTGAAGATCTCGAATGTCACCGGAAACCATTCGCCTTGCCGCGCCTTGCCTGCGAACCCCATGAACACGTCGAACTGCACCGCACCGTTGGCCAGGCCGTTGCCAGCCAGCAGGGATACCAGCCCCAGTTTGGCCAGGCGGGTAAAAAGACGGGTAGGTTGAGGATGCGCGGCGTTCACATTTACAGGTCGGGAGCTAAAGGCGTAACCTGTTCACGGTCAACTCCGAACACTTAATGCGATCCCGGCGCGAATAAAGCATTGCGGTCGAGGGCATTTTTGGGTTCCCTCGGCCGTCCCATGAAATTGATGGTGAAAATGAAACACGACTTGAAGGGCGCCCTGGCCGTAGCCATGGCGTTGACGACGTTTTCCGTAATGGCACAACAGGAAGAAAAACTCTCGGACGGCCTGTACGCTGAGATCGAGACAGCTAAGGGAACCATCCTTGGACAGTTGGAGTTTGAAAAAACCCCGATGACTGTCGCCAACTTCGTCGGTCTTGCGGAGGGCACGAAGCACTATTCAAAAACGGGTGGTGACCCGGTCGATGCCAAGGGCCAGGCATACTACGATGGATTGAACTTTCACCGGGTGATTGCCGACTTCATGATTCAGGGTGGCTGCCCTCAGGGAACCGGGACAGGCGGGCCTGGTTACAAGTTCCCGGACGAAATCGATTCGTCGTTGACACACGGTGCCCCCGGGATTTTCTCGATGGCCAACTCCGGCCCAGGCACCAACGGCAGCCAGTTTTTCATCACTCACAAGGCCACCCCGTGGCTGGACGGCAAGCACACCGTGTTCGGTCATGTTGTCAAGGGGCAGGACGTGGTCAACGCCATCGCCAAGGGCGACAAGGTTAACAAGGTGACCATCAAGCGCATTGGCGAAAAGGCCAAGGCCTTCAAGGGCGGCGAGGCTCAGTTTGCTGCGTTGCGTGCCACGATCAAGTCGCCGGTAGACAAAAACAAAGCCGAGGGTGAGGCGTTTCTTGCCAAGGTCAAAAAGGAGGAGGGAGTGAAGACCACCGCTTCCGGTCTGGCCTACAAGGTGTTGACCGCCGGAACCGGGGCCAGCCCCAAGCCCACTAACCAGGTTACCGTCCACTACACCGGCAAGTTGATCAGCGGCAAAGTTTTTGACAGTTCCGTGCAGCGAGGCCAGCCGGCGACCTTCCCGCTGAATCGAGTGATCCCTGGCTGGACCGAGGGGCTGCAGTTGATGAAAAAGGGTGGCAAGTCGATCCTCTACATCCCGTCCAATCTGGCCTACGGCGCGCGCGGGGCAGGTGGTGTGATTCCGCCGAATGCGACACTGGTGTTTGAGGTAGAGCTGCTGGAAATCAAGTAAGCAGCCAAGCGCATCACGCGCCTTCTGTTTTTAGCGACTCGACGAAACGAGCGGTTCGTTCGCAGGCGGTTTTGATCTGCTCGAGGCCGGTGGCGAAGCAGCAGCGCAGAAACCCTTCGCCATGGGGGCCGAAGGCGTTGCCCGGCACGCAGGCAACGTTCTCCTCTTTCACCAACCGAGACGCAAACTCGCTTGAGTTGAGGCCGGTCGATTGCACGCTGGGGAAGGCGTAGAACGAGCCGCGTGGCAGGTGGCAGTCGAGTCCGATGTCATTGAACGCCTTGACAATGTAGTTTCGGCGGAGACGGTATTGCTCCTTCATTTCGGCGACCGGCTTGGCGCCGTTTTGCAGCGCCTCGATGGCGGCTTCCTGGCTGATAATGCTCGCGCAAAGTATCGAGTACTGGTGGATGCGCATCATCGCCTCGATCAATTCCCGCGGGCCGCAGGCGTAGCCGATGCGGAAGCCGGTCATCGCGAAGGCCTTGGAAAAGCCGTGCAGAAGAATCGTGCGTTCGGCCATGCCGGGTAACGCCGCGATGCTGGCATGCTTCCCCTCGAAGGTCAGCTCGGAGTAAATCTCGTCTGTAATCACCAGCAGGTTGTGGCGTTTGGCCAAGAGGGCGATCGATTCGAGCGCCTCGCGGTTCATCGTGCCGCCGGTGGGGTTGGTGGGGAAGTTCAGCACGAGTGCCTTAGCCTTGGGCGTGATCGCCTGCTCGATGGCCTGGGCGGTGACGGCGAATCCGTTTTCAGCCAAGCATGGCACGGCCACCGGCACGCCGTGGGCCAGCGCGATGCTGGGCGCGTAGCTGACGTAGCACGGCTCATGGTAAATGATCTCGTCGCCGGGATTGATGATTGCCCGCAGCGCAATGTCGAGCGCCTCGCTGACACCTACGCTAATGAGGATTTGTGTCTCTGGCTCGTAGCGCACACCGAATTCCCCGTCGACGTAGTCGCTGATAGCCTTGCGTAGCTTGGGCAGGCCTAGATTGGAAGTGTAACTGGTGTGGCCGCGCTCCAGGGCGTAGATCGCTGACTCGCGAATGTGCCACGGCGTGACAAAGTCCGGCTCACCGACGCCGAGCGAGATGATATCGCGCCGTCCCTGCACGAGGTCGAAAAACTCGCGGATGCCTGAGCGGGGAATGCGTTGAACCTGCTGGGCGACAGTGTCGCCGGGCTTGAAGTCAGTCGACATGGCTGGGGGTCAGGCTGCGGCCTTTTTTTGCCGGCGTTGGAACGTGGGATCCGCTTGGCCAAGCACGACCTTGTCGGTGACTTTGACGGAGACGACATCGGTTGAGTCGGGGATCTCGTACATCGTGTCGAGCATCAGTTTCTCCATCAGGCTGCGCAGACCTCGGGCGCCGGTGCCGCATTTGATGGCGGCCTTTGCCAGTTCCGTCAGGGCGCTCTCGGTGAAGTTGAGTTTCACGCCGTCCATCTCGAACAATTTGGAGAACTGCTTGATGAGGGCGTTCTTTGGCTCGGTCATGACGCGGACTAGTTGCGCCTCGTCTAGTTGCTCAAGCGACGTGTGCACCGGTAGCCGGCCGATGAACTCCGGTATAAACCCGTAGCTGAGCAGGTCCTCCGGCTCGACATGCCTAAGGATGTCTTTGTCCTCCGCGGTGGGCTTGTCGTCTCGCTGGGCATTGTCCTTGCCGGAAAAGCCGAGCACGTGTTTGCCGATTCGGCGTTGGATGATGTTGTCGAGATCGACGAAAGCGCCGCCGCAGATGAACAGCACGTTTGTCGTGTCGAGTTTGATGTATTCCTGCTGGGGGTGTTTGCGTCCGCCCTGCGGTGGGACGTTGCAGACGGTACCCTCGAGAATCTTTAAGAGGCCCTGCTGTACGCCCTCGCCGGAGACGTCGCGGGTGATCGAGACGTTCTCGGTGCGGCGCGTGATCTTGTCGATCTCGTCGACATAAATGATGCCGATCTGTGCGCGCTTCACGTCGTAGTCGGCCGCCTGCAGGAGGCGCAGGACGATGTTCTCGACGTCATCGCCAACGTAGCCGGCCTCGGTCAGCGTGGTGGCATCGGCAATGGCGAACGGCACGTCGAGCATGCGTGCCAGCGTACGGGCGAGCAGTGTCTTGCCGGAGCCGGTCGGGCCAAGCAGCAGGATGTTGCTCTTCTCGATTTCGATGTCATCACCGCTGGTTTTGCTGGGGATAATTTTGTCGTCGCCATTGGTTTTGACCGTGAGGCCAGACTGGATGCGTTTGTAGTGGTTGTGCACCGCGACGGATAACGCCTTTTTTGCGGTATCCTGACCGATGCAGTGCTCGTCAAGCGCCGCCTTGATCTGCTTGGGCTTTGGGACGTTGAGCTTGATCGCCTTTTTCTTCTCCTCAGCCTGCAGTTCCTTGTCGAGGACGTTCTTGCAGACGAGAATACAGTTGTCACAGATGTACACGCCCGGCCCGGCGATCAGCTTGCGGACTTCTGAGTGGGATTTCCCACAGAAGCTGCACAGGGTGATTTGGTTGGGGCGTGCCATGGGGATGAAATTATTTCTTCTTTTTCTCGTCCTTGAGGCTGGCGACGTCCTTGCGGGACTTCACCACCTCGTCCACGAGACCATATTTCTTCGCTTCCTCAGGCGACATGAAATGGTCGCGATCCGAGTCCGTGATGACCTGCTTGACTTTTTTGCCGGTGTGCTCGGCGAGGATTTTGTTGATACTGTCCTTGAGCCGCAGGATTTCCGCTGCCTGAATCTCGATGTCAGAGGCGTTGCCCTGCGCGCCGCCCCACGGCTGGTGGATCATGATGCGAGCGTTGGGCAGGGCATGACGCTTGCCCTTGGTGCCGGCAGCTAGTAGCACGGCGCCCATGCTGGCCGCCTGACCGATGCAGTACGTGTTCACATCGCAGGTGAGGAACTGCACGGTGTCGTACACCGCCAGCCCGGCGGTGATGCTGCCGCCTGGCGAATTGATGTACAGGTGAATGTCCTTCTTCGGGTCCTGCATTTGTAGGAACAACAACTGGGCAATCACCAGATTTGAGATCGTATCATCGATTGGCGTGCCAATGAACACGATGCGATCCACCAAAAGCCGCGAGTAAATGTCATAGCCGCGTTCGCCGCGGCCGGTCTGCTCGACGACCATCGGTACCAGGAAATTATTTGCCTCCAAACCTCCTCTCATAGCCGGAAACTATAGCGGCCTTGGTTTGGCTCCGTCAAGCGCTCGGCCAAGCGCTTGGTCTTATTTCCGGGCGAATGGGCCGTTATTGCCTATCGCGTGGATGGTGTTTTGAATGCGGTGGGAAAGGTAGGCGCCGTCTGCTGCGTCAATCTTGTATTGGATGTGCATCTGCATGGTTGGCTTCATGTCGGAGATTCGCAGTAGCACCGATTTCATGTCGGCTGACAGTTTCACACTGGCGATCTCGACGCGATCGCGGCCTTGGCTGCCGTCGGCCTTGTAGTCGCGCGAACCGTAGTTGCGCGTGCGCTTGTAGCCCCAGCGATGGACGGAATAGTTCTCTGGATCAGCTGCGGTCTTCGCATCGAGCTTATTTGTGAAAGTCAGCGAGATGCCGTCCTTTGTTGCGTAGATGGCCACTGGGAGGTGAACCGGTTTGCCGGTGTGCTTGAGGCGGTAGAAACCGCCAGGGCGCGTCTTGTTGCCGGCCCAGCCGAACAGGCCACAGGCGTAGAGTTGGCCGTCGCCGGGATGGAAGCGGCCGCGCATCACACCGGTCGGGAAATCAAAGTCCGGGATGCGCACCACGCCGCCCTGGGAGCGGCCGTTCACTTTTTCCTCCATCACCACATACACATAACCGGTCCCGTAGGAGAGGTTGATGAGTTGGCCGCCGAGTCCTCCCCACTTGTCGCTGTTGACCCAAAGCTGCTCGGCGGGCGAACGGTCGAAGTCGTTGTGCATCCAGACCATCGGCAAGGTGATGTCGGCCTCGGTCAGGCCCTTGTGGTAGCCCATGAGATTGCCGTAGAATTTGCCTTTTTCGATGAGATTAATCTCGTTCTTCGGCGTCCAGTGGCCCTCCTGGTCGCTCACGTAGAATGTGCCGTCGGGATTCACGCACACGCCGTTCGGTGCGCGGAAACCGCTGGCGATGATCTCGGTGGTTTTGCCGTCCGGCGAAACCCTGATCAGCGTACCATGTTGCGGGACGAGCGCGGTTTTGGCATGGCGCGCCGCCTTGGTGTAATAGAAACTGCCGTAGGCATCGGTCTGCAGATCCATAGCAAATTCGTGGAAATGCTCCGTCACCTGTGCGTCGTGGTTAAACGCCTTGTAGTAGTCTGTCTCCCCATCGTCATTGGTATCAGTGAGCAGAGTAATCTGGTCGCGGCAGGTCACGAAGATTTTGCCCTCGACAATTTTCAAGCCAAGCGGCTGGAACATGCCGGTCGCGATGCGGGTCCAGGTAAACTCCTGCGGGTTGCTGTTGATGCCATCGACGATCCAGACGTCACCCATCCAAGTGCAAACCGCAGCACGGTTGCCACCATCGAAAAAATCAAAACCGCCCAGGCGCATCCAGGAGCGGTACGGGTTTTTGTCAGGTGATGTGATGACTTCGGTCACGAATGCGCCTGGTTTGCCCATGCGGCGCGGCTTGGTTTTGATGGTCTCCGTCCAGTGACGGCTGCTGCCTTGTTGAAAGGTTTCAAGCAGCTTTTCCGCCTCGCCTAGTTCATCGAGCAGTTTGGCAAATGAACCCAAATCAACACTGCTGACTTTCGCCATGGCCAAGTTGAATCCAAGCGCACCACCGGCCGGAATCGATAAGCGCAAGTGCCCGTCATCCGTGGCAACGAACTTGGCTCCGTTGGCGTCGGTTGCTATACCCACTGTCAGGCCATTCGCAAATGCCGCAACCGATTTGCCGTCAACGGTTTTGATCGAGGCCTTACCTTCGCCTTTGGCGATTTGCATAACCAAATTACTGTCACGCTCTTCGAGATTCAATATGCGGACAACCGCTTTGATACCGTTGATTTTTTTGAGAGCTGGTGTTTCCAGCACGTGTCTGCCGCCGACTTTGTAGTGAAGGAAAACACGGTTGCCATGCAGGCCGAGCCCTTGCCACTGGCCCCATTCGCGCGGCAGCGGGCCATAAGTTTTTTTGTCGAGGCCGCGCAGGCGGGGATCTTCAAAACTATCCGTGCCGGGCTTGGCCCATCCCGGTGCAACCGGGTTGGTGAAGAGACGTTCGCCGACAAGCTTTGGATGAGTGCCGTGGCTGCCGTCGTAAACAATGCTTCGCCAGTCGATGAACTTGTCGCCGCTCCACGCTGCCGTCATCCGCAGTGTATCGGTCTCGAACACCACAAACTCGCTGCCCTTGGATACGCCGCCCGGACCCTCGTCGAGGCGGATCGCGATGCCTTTATAGGCGATGTTGCCCGGGGCCACCTCGATCGAGGCGCTCAGGTACGGGCCGTAATTCATGTCGATGTATGGCTTGCCGGTCAGCTTGATGTCGTCCGCTTGGATAAGCGCGGAAACGGAGAAAGCGGCCGCAATGACACAGTTCGATAGGATGCGAAAAAAGTGAATCACAGGCGTGAAAATAGGCAATCCCCGTCCTGCGGCCAAGCCCAAACGCGGCCTCAGTCGTTCGCAAGAAGCCATTGCACTCGGTTCGGAGAGTCGGCCACGACTACCGTTGAGGATTCGAGAGGTTCCGGCACGCTTTGGCGATGGTCTCGAGTTGCTTGAGGAATTTTTCGCGCTCGGCTTCTGGCAATTGTTCCAGCACGTGCGACTGTAAGCCGACCGCCTCGTTGCGGATGGCTTCGTATTTCTCCTTCGCCACAGCCCGCAACTCAACGCGGTTGGCGCGTCGGTCCTTTTCATGCGGCCGGCGTTGCACCAAGCCGTTGGCTTCCATTCGTTCGAGCAGCGAGGCGATGGTATTGGGGTCACTGCTCATCGCATTGGCCAGCGCCTTTTGCGTCAGGCCATCCGGCTCGGCCTCGAGCAGCGTGCGAATGACGGTGAACTGGTCCGGCGTCAGCCCCATACCGGCGATTCGCCGGCGGAACGCCTGATTCAAGCCGTACCACGCGCGGCGCAGCAGCACCGGTAGGCGTCGTCGCCCCGGCGCGTCCAGCGGTATCTCGGCTTTCTCTGGCGAAAATCCATCCATTCGGCCAGAAGGCTGCCACGCTTGGCCAAGCCGCACAAAATTATTTGGACTTTTCGGGGCGATTCGCAAGGAACAATGCCCCAAGAACGATCGCTGCCCCGAGGAGTTGGTGACTGCCCAGCGCCTGCCCAAGCAGTACCCAGGCAAGTACCGCCGCGAATACCGGCTGCAGCAGTAGATTAAGCGACGTGAGCGATGCCGGTAGGTGGCCGAATGCATAGGCGATCAGCCCCTGTCCGGCGAAGTGGCTGACCAGTGCCAGGCCGAGTAGCACGAGCCAGCCGTTGAGTTGCGGGGTCACTATTGTCTCGCTGCTGGCCAGAGCGACCACGAACATCATTGGTGCTGCGAACAGCCCTGACCAGGCCATGATCTCCTGCGGCGGGCAGGTCTCACGCAGCTTTTTGATCGTGAGCATGTACGAACCGTACGCGATGGCAGTGATCAGTGAGAGGCCGTCGCCAAAAAGTTGTCGGGTGCCGATTTGAAAACTGGCGCCCATCAACACTGCTGCGCCGACAAACGCCAGGCCAAGCGCAACGAAAAAGCGAAGGGTAATGCGTTCGCCGAATAGACGGCCGGCCCACAGCGTGACCCATAGCGGGGCGAAATTCGCCAGCAAGGTTGCATTGGCGACGGTGGTGTATTTGATCGACCAATGCCACGACACAAGGTCGACGGCGAAGAAGAATCCGGATAGGGCGAGCAGTCCGGTCGGTCGGCGGGTGCGCGCTGTTTTATTGGATTTTACTGGTGTGGCAAGCAGCACCAACCACAGCAACGGCAGCGCGAAGAATACTCGATAAAAACCTATCGCTGCCGGGCCGAAACCGCCGTACTCCGGCTTAAGCGCAAACGCCGCGAACACCGGCGCAAAGCTAATTGCCAGCGCTCCACAAGCCAGCGCAACCGTTGGAGCATTCCGATAACTCACCACCGCCAAGCCTAGGGAAACGGGGGGCGATGCGCGAGATTTGCCGACTCGCGGCGTTGAGTCAAGCGGGGTAGATTCGGGCGAGCGTGATGGTGCAGCGGTGCATTTATTTTCGGTATTTTGCCGGCTTGGCCTTGGGACTTTGTCTGGTGGCCTGGGCGGGGTGTGTCCAAGGGCCAAGTGAGGCAAAGTCGCCGCTTGTTGCCTCCGCGTTTGACCAAGTGGACACGGCGACGATCGATGCCTGTATGGTTTGCCACAGCACACGCGAGATGCAGCGCGGGCCGGTGCTTGACGGGTTGCCGGAGTGGTACCTCGCTGATCAGCTGAGAAAATTTAAATCGGGCCAGCGAGGCAAAAACGCACTCAACCGGGCCGAGGCGCTGATGGGTGTGGCGATGGCGAAGGTGGAGACGGAGGCGCAGCTCGCTGCTCTGGCGCGTTATTTCGCTGGGCGCAAGCCGAAGCCATCGATCCGCGTGATCCGTGGCGATGCCGTTGTGGGCAAGACGCTTTACGAGATTCGATGCGTGTCGTGCCATGGCGTGAGGGGTGAGGGCAAACCGGAGATCCAGTCGCCGCCAGTAAATGTGCAGGAGGATTGGTTTTTGCTCGATCAACTTCGCAAGTACGCCAACGGCCAGCGCAGCGTTCATCCAAGCGATGCAGGCGGTGTGATGATGAAGGCCGCCGCCGCAAACCTGTCACTGAACGACCTGCGCAACATGGTTGCGTATATCGCGAAGGACTTGACGGTGACCCCGCTATTGCAAAAGGTCGGTCCGCCGAAAAAGTAAATCGATGGCAAGCGTTCGACTCGACAATCTCTGTAAAAACTTTGGCGCGGTGCTCGCGGTGGATGGGGTGAGCCTTGAGATCCCAGACGGTGAGTTGATGGCACTCGTGGGGCCATCCGGCTGTGGCAAGTCCACTTTGTTGCGCCTGATTGCCGGGCTGGAGGAGGTCACGAGCGGGAATATTTTTCTAGATGATCGGGAAGTGAATCGCGTGAAGCCGCAGGATCGCGATGTGGCGATGGTGTTCCAGAATTATGCGCTGTTTCCGCATCTCAACGTCGAGCAGAACATTGCATTTAGCTTGAAGTTTCGCAAGGTGGCCAAGCTGGAGATCCAGTCGCGCGTCGCCGAGGCGGCGGAGGTACTCGGGCTCGGCGACCTGTTGCGCCGCAGGCCGGCGGAGTTGTCCGGCGGACAACGGCAGCGAGTGGCGCTGGGCCGGGCGATGGTCTGCCAGCCCAAGGTATTCCTGCTTGATGAGCCGCTTTCGAATCTTGATGCCCGAATGCGCGCCGAGATGCGTGCCGAGATCGGGGAATTGCATCAGAGGCTCGGTACGACGATGATTTTTGTCACGCACGACCAGACCGAGGCGATGACGCTTGGCCAACGGCTTTGCGTGCTCGATCTTGGCCATGTGATGCAGATTGGCTCGCCGATGGAGCTTTATCAGCGGCCGTCTCACCGGTTTGTCGGCGACTTCATCGGCACGCCGGGGATGAATTTTGTCCGCGGGTGCCTCGAGGAGCGCGACGGCGGTATGGTTTTCGTGGAACGGAGCGGCAAGGGCGACGGCTTCGTGCTTGTCTTGGACGGCGACTTTGCAAAACGCCTAGCCATGCACAACGGTCGCGAAGTGGAGTTGGGCATTCGCCCCGAGCATTTGTTGGTCACTGACTACGAGCGCGGCATTTCTGCAACGGTCGAAAGCTGCGAAACGCTGGGCCATGAGTCGCTGTTGCGGGTGCGGAGCAGCGGGCACGAGTTGGTGGTGCGAGTGGCCGGCGCGGGCGCTGCCGGCTTGGCCCAGGTAGGGCTGGAGTTCGACCTGGACGCTGCCGCCTGGTTTGACGCTGACTCCGGCCAGGCGCTGGATTGAACTAGCGAGCCAATTTCAGGTGGACCCAAAATTAAAGCGTTTTGTGCTGATGGCGGTTGGCCTCTTCCTGATGGGGCTTATTTGTCTTATGGTCATCCATTGGCTTTCCCGCTCAATTTCACATAATTAGCGGGGCCAGAGGGGCATGTCTTCGCCGTTGATTTCGCGCTCGATGTCCGGGCGGCGGTTGCGGATGAAGTCGCGGACGGCCTCGAAGCGGACTCCGCGCCACTGGTAGTCGCTAATGTGCGGCGTGACCATGGCCTCGATGCGCTCGGTTTCGGCGAGGAGCTTGTCCTCGTCCCAGTGTTCGGCCATGAGTTTTTTCATCGTCGCGGCATATTTTTTTCGGACGGACGGAATCTGGTACAGCTTGTTGGCTAAGAGACCCTTGAGCCGGACGGAGCGCGGGGAGCGCCGGTCAACCCGGAGGCGGCTGTATTTCTCGAACAAACAATCCGCGCCCCAGGGCATGAAGTGGAGTCTGCCGGTCCCGGGATTGAGGTAGATAAAGTAGTTGTTGCGGTTGCCGGAGTAGCCATCCCAAAAACTGAGCAGGCCCTCAAGTGCCCAGAATTTGTAGAACGCCTCCTCGTCGATCAGCTCCCAGATCGCATCCTTATAGTCGTGCTCGCTGGTCTGCAACTCGGTGACAACGAGCAAGTCGGTGCTTTCAGGGCTGATGTTCATGCCGTGAATCGCGAGGAGGTTTTGGCCCTTGTTTAGCTTGTCCTTATGCTTGTTGATGTTGAATGAAGCGAAAGTTGAGTTGGCGCCGTCGTCGCCGCTGTCCGTTGCACGCGAGTTCCATTGCGCATTTTCCGGTGCGTTCATTCGCGCGACCTCGTGACCGTTGATGTAGGCGACGAAGGCGTCGTCGCACTTCATCCGTAGCAGCAGATTTTTGTTGGCGTGGATCTCATCGAGATCGTCGATCTCAAAGGGGAAACGCAGATACAACGATGTGGCCTTGTTGTGCATTTGCGTGATGAAGTTGAAATTCGGCGTGATGAGTTTTTCGAATCCCTGTCCCGTTTCGTAGCCGGCGCCGTTGGTGCCGGCTACCCAGCTTGAGTCGTCAAAGGATGGCTGGAACCATTCGGCATCGTGGACGCCGCTGTCCGGCACCCAGGCGCGTCCCGGTACTTCACCACCGAAAAACGGCTCACCGTTGCCGCCCTGCATCGCCTTGATGACCTTGACGAGGTGCGCGCGGCCCTTTTTGTCGTCGCCGGTTTTCCTTTCAAAGCTGCCTTCCCATTCCGGGTAAAAGTCCACCACGGTCCCCTCGAAGAGCGTGCCTTTGTCACTTCCAAACTCGCGCCTGAGCAACGGCTCGCGGACGGTTTCCACGTGGCAGTAAACGCCAAGGTTGCGGCCGTTGACCATTACCTTGGCAAAGGCGCAGCGCGAGCCGGGTGCCCCGGCGGCATCCCAAATAGCGTATCCCATGAACTGGCTCATGAGACTTGTATCCTGTCGGTTGTTGTTGAGCGTTAAATTCTGCAGGCCATCGATGTTTCCCTCTTTTTCAATGTAATCCAGTCTCACTTTCAGCGACGGACGGGTGGTGTCCTGCGAGCCGAGGAACCCTTTTTTTCGCAGTCCTACCTTGGGGAAAGTCACGCCATCAATGGTCACGCTGGCCTCTACGTACGAGTATGGAGGAGGGGGCGGCTCGAATTGGCGGCTTGGCGGCAGCGCGTTTTCGCGGGTCCGCCTTTGATAACGGATTTTATCCCAGTCTTGTTCAGCAACGGTAATTTTGACCTCCAACAGTCGATCCTTTGGAAAAAGATCGTCCAGCTTTAGTTCCTTGGCGGTTGTGCATTGGTGGGCGGCTATAAAGCAAAGGCCAACAGCAATGAATTTAGGCGTTTTAATCATGAGTTGATCATTTCCTGTACTTGCACACGGAGAGTGCGTGGGCTCATCGGAAAGGCTGGGACTGTCAAGTCTCATTCATAAAAAGCACAGTCAAAAATATCAGCCAGGCCATCCGTTTAGCCACGCGCTTGGATTGAATGTTGGAGAGGCTGAGGCGTCTACGGCATTGACTCCACCGTCTCTTCGGTGGATTTTTCCCGCCGCGACTTAACAAATGAAACTTCGACACGTTTTTGCAGGCTCGATGGCGCTTGGGCTGACCTTTGCGGGCGCGCTGCAGGCCAAGCCGCTGGATATTTGGATTAGTTCCTTTCAGGATCAGCTCTATTACGAGGGCATGGTCAAGCTGTACAAGGAGACAGTTGACAATGAGTTCGAGGCCAAGGTGCAGTCATTCGGGTTCCGTGAAATGCCGGAAAAACTGGCGGTGTCGGTCAAGACCGGCATCAACCCGCCAGACGTGGTGCAGCTTGATGAGGTGCTGTTCGGCGCATTCCTCGGCGGGGAGGTGCCTTTCGCCGATCTGAGCGGACGCATCAAAAAGGCCAAGCTTGACAAGGACATCGCAAAGAGCCGCCAAAGTTTGTTCGCCTACAAGGGTAAAACCTATGGCATCGCGCAGTCGCTCAGCGCGATGGTGCTCTACTACCGTGTCGATCTGTTCAAGGAACTGGACATCGATCCGGACTCGTTGACCACCTGGGAGAAACTGGTCGATACCGGCAAGATGGTCGTGGAGAAGCACGGCAAGTCGATGATCGCGCTTGACCCCACGTATCTCGGCATCCTGCTGCGGCAGCGCGACAGTGATTTGTTTGGCCGGGACGGCTCGGTGTATCCCGACCGCGAGGCGGCGATCGAGGTGCTCGGCTGGATGCAGAAACAGATGAAGTCCCGCGTCGGCATGGTGCCGGAGCGCGCGTCAATTTTTGACCCGCTGTTTTTTAACAGCGCCATCCAGTACGGTGAGGTGCTGACGGTAGTCGGTGCCGACTGGTACGGGCTCGACATGTTGCAGCAGTTCACCCCCGACTTGAAAGGCAAGTGGGGCGCGATGCCGCTGCCAGCGTGGAAGCTGCCGGACGGGCGGCTGAGCCGCCGCACATCGACTTTCGCCGGGCAGGGGCTGATGATCAACAAGGGCAGCCAGCAACAGGATGCGGCGTGGAAGTTCATCGAGTTTGTTATCACGAACAAGGAGTCGAACGCCCGCCGTTTCCTCGACGGCAACAGCTTCCCGGCGTACCGGCCGGCGTGGAAGGATGAGCGGTTGCTGCAGCCGAATGAGTTCTTCAACAACCAGAAATTCGGCGAGCTGTTGGTGCGCCTTGCGCCAGAGGTGCCGGAAGTCGTCAGCCACCCGAACCGTGCCAAGGCGGTGTTCCTGTTTCAGGAAACGTTTTTCACGTCGCTCATCTACGGCGAACTCAAGCCGGCCGAGGTGCTCGACAAAATGAAGACCATGCTCGAGGCGGCCGAGCCAGGCCTGTAAGTCTCAAGCGCATCCATGGCCGCAGCCGACCAGCGAACTCCCGGGGCGCGTTGGATGCCGTTTCTTTTCCTGCTGCCGTTCCTATTTTTCCTTCTGCTTTTCTGGGTGATCCCGCTCGTTGGCGGTGTGAAAATGAGTCTTCACGCCAATGGGCTTGGCCGGGCGGAGTTCGTCGGCCTCGAACATTACCAAGCCTTGGCCAAGGACGAACGCTACATTACCGCGCTACGCAACAGCTTCACCTACACACTGGCATCCATCGTCGTGATCGTGCCACTGGCACTCTGGCTGGCGCACCTGCTCCGCGCTACCACCCGGCGGCTCCGCCCGGTGATGACCTTCGCGTTGCTATTGCCGGCACTGACGCCTCCGTCGGTTTTGGCGATGCTGTTTCTTATGGTGTTCCACGGCAAAAACGGACTGCTCAACCAACTGTTCGTGATGCCGCTTGGCCTCGAGCCGGTTAGCTGGCTGAAAGATCCGGATTTCATTCTCAGCGGCTTGGTGCTGCAGACGGTCTGGCGCTGGACCGGGTTCATGACGTTCTTCATCTTGGCCGGCATGGAGGGCATTCCGCGCGTGTACTACGAGGCTGCACGCTTGGTCACCGGCAGTCGGTGGCAACACTTTTGGCACGTGACACTGCCGCAGCTTCGGCCGGTGCTGTTGTTCGTGGCGGTGTACTTGGTGGTCGATGGGTTCTCGCTGTTCTCCGGTGCGTTCGTGCTGCTAGGAGGCTCCGGCGGCACGGCGGATGCAGGGCTGTTGACGGTCACGTATGTGTTCCAAAAAACGCGGTTCTTTGAGTACGGTACCGCTTCGGCGATCAGTGTCAGTCTGCTGCCCCTGTTGATGTTGGCTCTTTGGGCTGCCCTCTTTTTACGGAGGCGAACGGCATGAGTGCGCAGGGCAAAACTGTGCGCGGCGCGCTGTCGCTGCTGCTGCTCGGGCCGTTTCTGATGGCGGTGTTCGTTCCATTCCTGTGGATGGTGCTGGGAATATTCAAGACTAACGCCGAGTTTTTCCAGCCCTTGACCAGTGCGTTTTTCCCGGCTCACTACGAGTGGCAGAACGTAGTTGAGTTACTTGAAGGCAAGTGGGTTCCGTTTTGGGACGTGTTCGGCAACTCGCTGGCGGTCTCGCTTGGCCAGGCGTTTGGCGCTGTGACTTTGTCCGCGATGGCAGGGTACGCCTTTGCGCGGTTTACGTTTTTTGGCAAGCGTCTGTTATTCGTGTTGGCCGTGGCGTTGATTCTCGTGCCACGGCAGCTCTTTGCCGTGCCGCTGTTCTCGTGGGTGAACGAGCTTGGCCTGAGCGACTCGCTACTCGGCGTGATGTTGCCCGGCGTGGTGACCGGTCTGGGTGTGATCTACTTTACACAGGTTTTTCGACAAGTGCCGGAGGAGTATTTGCAGGCGGCGCGTGTTTGTGGTGCGGCGGAGCTGCGGGTGTTCTTGACGTTGCTACCGTTGGTCTGGCCGGCACTGCTCAGCTACGGGATGATCCATTTCATCCTCGCCTGGCACGAACACCTGATCCCGATGCTTGTGTTGACCAGCGAAACAAAGCAGACCCTGCCGTTGGCCCTGGCCAAGCTCTACGACGTCAGTCAGCGAACGCCACAGGGCGTGCAGATGGCGGCCTCAACCTTCGCGGTGATCCCGACTGCGGTGCTGTTCGCGGTTTGCCATCGCAAATTCAAATCATCCCTCTCCGACATGCTGGTGCATTGATCGGCTACTCCTCGTCCTTGGCTTGGCTTTGGGCGATCACTTTTTTCTCGAGCTCGCGGGGCATGTACTCGTAGTGGCTGAATTCCTCGGTGTGCAGGCCCCGGCCGCCGGTGAGAGAGCGCAGGTTGGTGGAGTAGTGGTACAGCTCCATCTGCGGCACCTCGGCCCGGACGACCTGGAACGTCCCCTCCGCGTCCATGCCCAGGATTTTGCCGCGACGGCTGGAGAGGTCGCCCATGACGGCCCCCATGAATTCCTCGGGCACGCTGACCTCGATCTTGGTGATGGGCTCGAGCATGCAGGGTTTCGCCGATTGAAACGCTTCGCGAAAGGCCTGCTTGCCGGCGATTTGGAAGGCGACGTCCTTGGAATCCACCGGGTGCATTTTACCGTCGTAAAAGTTGATTTTCACGTCCACCACGCGGTAGCCGGCGATGATGCCGTCGGTACAGGCGCTGTTGACTCCCTTTTCCACGGAGGGCACGAACACGCGATCCACGTTCTGGCCGACGAGGGACTGGGTGAACTCCACCCCGTGATCGCGTGATGCGGGCTCGACGCGCATCCAGACCTCGGCGAACTGGCCGGCGCCGCCGCTCTGCTTTTTGTGTCGGTACTTCGCCTCGCCGTTGCTCCGGATGGTTTCGCGGAAGGGAATCTTCGGGGCGGACAACTCCATCTCGGTGTTGAACCGTTCCTTGATCCGTTCCATGGCCACCTGCAAATGCAGTTCACCCTGACCGGAGATGACCGTCTGGTGCAACTCGGAGTCGACGTGGTATTGGAAGGATGGATCCTCCTCGTGCAGCGCGGAGAGCCCCACGGCAATTTTGTCCTCATCGCCCTTGTTTTTTGGTTTGAGCGCCTCGTGGATGTTGGGATTGGGATAGTCGATCGAAGGCACGGTGACCTTGCGCTTGGGGGAGGCGAGTGTGTTGCCGGTGTGAGTGTTCTTCAGCTTGACCAGCGCGCCGATTTCGCCGGCGTTGAGCTGCTCGACCTTGTCGCGGTTCTTGCCGTTTAGGATGAACATTTGCCCCAGCCGCTGGGGTTCGTCGGTGTTGGTGTTGACGACGTCCTCGCCGGCCTTAAGCGTGCCGGCCATTACCTTGACGAAGGACAGCTCGCCGATATGGGGCTCGTTGATGGTCTTGAAGACAAAGGCGACGGCCTCGTTGTCGTCAAGGCTGATAGTCACCTCTTCGTCGTCACCATTCTTGGCGATTGTTTCCTTATGGTCATCCGGTGAGGAGGCGTACTTTGAGATGAAATCCATCAACCGTGCCACGCCGACGTTTGTCTCACTTGATGTAAAGAACACCGGGATAAAAATCTGGGATTGAAACGCCTGATGCAGCCCGCCGCGAAGCTCTTCCTCGGTGATGCCTGCATCAAAAAATTTTTCCAGCAGCGTGTCGTCCGACTCGGCCACAAGTTCAATCAACTGGGTGTGCAATTGCTCGACCTCTTCCGCCTCCGCGCCGGAGACCTTGGCTTCGTCGTATTTACCGCTGCCGTCCGTCTTGTAGGTGAGCTTCGACTTGCGGATCACATCCAGCGCCTCGTTGAAGTCTGGGCCGGGATTGGTCGGAATGTTGACCGGGAAGAACCGCTTGCCAAACGTTGTCTCCAGTTCCTCCAGGATCGGCTGGTACTGCGCATTCTCGGTGTCGATCCCGTTGACCACCACCATCTTGGCTAAGCCGAACTCTTCCGCGTACTCCCACACTTTGGAGGTGCCAATTTCGATGCCGTGCGTGGCGTGGACGACGATGAGCGCCAAATCGGCCACTTTCAGTGCCGCGCGGCTCTCGGCGATGAAATCCAGATAGCCCGGGGTGTCGATAATGTTGAAACGGTTCTCTAGCCACTCGGCATGCAGCAGTGACGTGTGGATGGAAAACTGTCGATCCTGTTCCGCCTTGTGATAGTCCGATGCTGTGGTGCCCTCGATCACGCTACCGAGCCGGTTGATGTTGCCGGAGCAGGCTAGCATGCATTCGCCAAGCATGGTCTTGCCGGACGAAGCATGACCAACCAAGGCTACATTCCTCAGATTTGAATGGGTGTAGTTGTTCATTGATGTTAGGTAAAAAAGGGCGGGAAGTAGGCTCCGTAGCATTAGCATTTGCAAGCAAGAGATATTCACCGCAAGGCCGGTTCGTTTGGGTTGTTGATTCAAGTGTTTCGAACACAGCGTGTTAGGTTGATTTCTTGTTTTTTCGTCGCGCTTGGCCAAGCGCTCCCTTACCTTGCCGCGCCAATGGCGACCGTTAAGCCTTTTCAAGCTCTTTTGCCCGATTTTGGACGGGCTTCCGAAATTTGCGAACTCCCCTACGACGTCATGTCCGCCGCCGAGGCCAGGCAAATGGCCAAGGGGCGGCCTCAGAGCTTCCTGCGCGTGAGTCGGCCGGAAATCGACCTACCCGAGGGAACCGCCTCGACTGACCCCAGCGTTTACGCCAAGGCCCGTGAAAACTTTGACCGCCTCATCGCCGGGGGCACGCTGCATAAGGATGACCAGGCGCACTATTATCTCTACCGACAAATCATGGGAGAGCATCGACAGCTTGGCCTTGTCGCCCTGGCCAACTGCGCCGAGTACGATGCAAACACCATCCGCAGGCACGAGTTCACCCGACCCGAAAAAGAGGACGATCGCGTCGCCCATCTCGAGGCACTCGACGCACAGACCGGTCCGGTGTTTTTGACCTACCCGGCCGATGCCGGGCTGGACGAGTTGTTAGATCGCATTGCCAGCGGTGAACCTGATATCGACTTCACCTCGCCCGACGGCGTGCAGCACACGTCGTGGACGCTGGTATCGGAATCGGACACCCAGTTCATCAAGAGTCGGTTCGATTCAATCCCGAACCTATACATCGCCGACGGGCATCACCGCAGCGCCGCGGCATCGCGGGTGGCCAAGCGACGATCCAGCAGCGGAAGCAGCGATCTTTTTTTGACCGTGCTCTTCCCGCACGAACAGGTGCAAATACTGGCCTACAACCGTGCCGTGCGCGACCTCAACGGCCGGTCGCCTGAGG